>Ga0207695_10000154_pt1 | contig 206200 bp, 166 predicted proteins | sample KBSC54metaG_FD_184354 | JGI IMG/M metagenome (GOLD analysis project Ga0207695, IMG submission 184354) | Corn rhizosphere microbial communities from Kellogg Biological Station, Michigan, USA - KBS C5-4 metaG (SPAdes) (version 2) | ecosystem: Host-associated > Plants > Roots > Rhizosphere >...
ATCCATGATGCCTTCACAGGATGCCCTTGGCGAATTCCAGGTAATGGCCAGCAACTATCCTCCGGAGTACGGAATCTCTTCTGGCGGCACCATCTCGATGTCGATCAAGAGAGGCACCCAGTTGTTCCACGGAACGTTGTTTGAATTCGTCAGGAACGACAAGCTTCAGGCACACAATTATTTCGACAAGCCGAACGCGACTAAACCGGAACTTCGTCTGAATATCTTCGGCGGAAATCTCGGCGGGCCACTGTATATCCCGGGCGTTTACAACACGAACAAGCAACGCACCTTCTTCTTCTATAACGAAGAGTGGCGCAAAATTGTCCAGGGCAGCGCACCGGCAGGTATTCATACCATTCCGGCGGCTGACTTCATCACTTCGCCGCAGGACCTCAAGTTTGTCATCCCGGCATACGCTCCAAGTGCCCAGACGAGTGTCTTCGTTCCTGTGGTCAACGCAACCACCCCGCTGGGGAAGGCGATCGCCAATCATCCTGAATTGACGCCGGGCCAGGCATTCCCGAACAACTTGATCCCGCACGATCTGTTTGTCGATGCAGCTGCTTTGCAATTGATGTCGGTGGGATCCATTCCGAAAGCAAACACGGCCGGTGACTTGATTTCTGTATCGAGCAAGCAGCCTCTCAATGTTCGCGAGGAATTGTTCCGGATCGATCACAATCTCAACGACAAATGGCAGCTGTTTGGCCACTACATTGGAGACTCGGTCAGCCAGACCTACGCCACGTCGATGTGGAGCGGCGACAGCTATCCAACCGTTGGTTCGAACTTCAGCAACCCGTCGTGGAGCTCCGTCATCAAGCTGACCGGCTCGCTGACGCCAAATGTGCTTCTTGAAGCCGCGTTTAATTTCGACGGCAACAAGATCAACATTGCGCCTTCCGGCACAGCGTACACCAAGCCTTCTGGCTGGAGCGGACAGTCCTTCTTCCCGCAGTCGGCGGATGCACTGAACCGCCTGCCCAGCGTGAACCTTGGATCCTACGGAACAGCCTTTGATCCGTGGTCACAACCCTGGAAGAATGCGGCCTTTGATTATGCCGAGGTATTCGGACTCTCCGTCACTCACGGCAAACACGGATTCAAATTCGGCGGCGGCTACAACCGCTACATCAAGAACCAGCAGCTGTTTGGCAATACAAACGGCTACTATAACTTCAGCGATGGCGCCGACAAGACCACAGGTCTTCCGACCACTTCCGGTCTTACCGGCGACTCTTATCTCGACTTCCTGTTCGGCCTGAGCACCAATTATCAGCAGCTTCAGCAGCAGGATATTCGTCACTACGTGAACCAGACGATCTCGTCCTATGCTCAGGACAACTGGCACGTCACTCCGCGCCTGAGTGTGCAGTATGGCATCCGCTACGACGCCATGCCGCATGCGTGGGAACGGAACAATCGCCTGGCAAGCTTCGATCCGGCGCAATACCAGAAGGCACTCCTTCCGACACTCGATCCGGGTACGGGCGCTTTCTGTACTGCTGTTTCGGGCGGCTGCGCGGCCATCAGTGCGGGCCTTCAGACCTTCGAGGGTGCACAGTTCTACCTCAATGGCGTAACCATTGCCGGACAGGGCGGAACACCTGGTGGGATGACGAAGAACTACTTCGACACCTACATGCCTCGCGTGGGTTTCTCGTATGACCTCACGGGAACAGGCAAAACCGTGCTGCGTGGTGGCTTTGGTACGTTCTTTGAGCGTATGCAGGGCAACGACGTATACAACATCGCGACTGCGGCGCCGTTCTCGAATGCACCGAGTCTCGGCAACGTATCCTTTGCGAACCCGTTCCTCAGCTGGAAATCGGGAGCGGCGCTCTCTTCGGCTCAGTTGCCGGTTGTGCCGCAAGGCATGACGACCATCGATCCACGCTATCCACCCCCGGGCGTTGCGCAGTACAGCCTCGGAATCCAGCGCGAAATCGTGCCGTCGCTCATCTTCATGACCCAATACGTTGGCAATGAGGGTTGGCACCAGAACGTGATTTTCCCGATTAACCCGCTCCCGTTGACCACGCCTCTGACTGCTCCTGCAGGTTGCGATACGACTGCGAACCCGCAGCCAGCATGCGCAATTAGCCGCAAGGTGCAGGCTGCCGGCAACCTTTCCAACGCCAACACCGCTCTCGCTCGGACGTTCCCGGGCTTTGGCGGAATCAGCGAGGAAACAAATATCGCCACAACGAGCTACAACAGCTTCCAGGCCGGCCTGCGTCAGCAGAGCAGACATGGACTCACTTTCGAGATCGACTACACGTATTCTCACCAGATCGATGACGAAGTGGGCAGCTCGGACCTTAACACCTCTACCAATCCATTCAACCTGAAGTATGACAAGGGATCAGGCTCGCTTGACCGGCGCCATATCCTGAACATGAACTATGTCTATCAGCTTCCGATCTTCGCTCATTCCAGCGGGCTCGCACATAGTCTGCTGGGTGGATGGGAGATTTCGGGAACTGTGATCTCGGAAACCGGTTTGCCGTGGGCTGGAAACAACGCCCCCGGAGGCGGGTATAGCGACACCGTCGGTCTCGGTGGAAACTACACGATTCGTCCGAACTTCAGCGGAAAAGTGCAATATCCGAAGGCGCGGAAGGCGAACGGTGTTTATCAGTGGGTCTCTCCAACCGGCTTCTCGAAGCCAATCGCCGCTTGGGATGGCGGACCGAATCTTGGTTTCGGCAATGCCGGCCGAGACATCGTAGTCGGCCCAGGTCGAACCAACTTCAGCACAAACTTGTACAAGTCGTTCGCGTTCACCGAGCGCACGCGGTTTGAGTTCCGTGCCGAGTCGTTCAATACCTTCAATCACACGCAGTTCAACAATTTCCATAACAACGTGAGCGGCGCTGATTTCGGCGAAGTCAGCGGCGTGCAGGATCCAAGAACATTTGAGTTGGGCGGAAAGCTCATCTTCTAATTCAGCTCAGATCGAACCAGAAAAGCGCGGCGGTCTTGCGATCGCTGCGCTTTTCTATTTTCCCGGGCATCAAAATCTTGCTCAATGTTGCTATTCGGGATAGCTCTCGCCGGGCTTGACGACGCGGATGAAGTGATCAGTGAACTGCGCGTGGCCCCCCGGAAGTTCGATCTTGGGCATATGACAGCTTGCGCAATTTGATTTCGCGACTGGACAAGTCTTCGCGTCGTGAGCAGCAGGCGTGGCCTTTGTCTGGCCGTGGCAGGCAAGGCACTTCGAATCGTAGTAGGCGGCGCTGTGTTCGAGCGTTTGATGGGGATTGTGGCAGGCAACGCAACTGATGCGCGGGTCGTTGCCGATAAAACATTTGCTCAGCGCCATGCGGTAAGGCTGGAAGCGGACGAAAGCTGGACCGTGCCAGCGATTACGCATGACAGTGTCGAAGGTGCGATGGCACTGGCCGCAGAAGCTGGAGATCTGCTCGGCGTCGAGACGCTTCAGCGAGGCCGGAAGAGTCTTGAAGTTGTCTCGTGCCGCATCGGCCATATGCTGCTGTGAGCCGGCGTGGCAGTGTTCGCATTCCACGCCGGGCCTGATCTTCGAGACATCGAGCTTCTTGCCCACTCCGGTAGCGTGGCAGTCAAAGCAGACGCGTGTTTCCCAGATAGGCAGTTTTCGCCCCATGGCTTCTTCAAGCGTGTGTGGTGTGATTCGCTGATCGCCGGGAGTGGTGGCGAGCGTGTTGTCGCGCGGGAAGTAGCTGACCAGGCTTTCGTAGAAGTGGCCGTCTTTTTCGAGCACCCACGTTTGCGTGTGCTGGCCGAAGATCCAGTGAATGGGAAGAGTCAGCGTCTCGGAGCCATCCGTCACGGAGTACGTGCTGTGACCGTTCCGGGTTTGAACCGTGTACGTATAGGCTCCGAGCTTTGCGGTGAGATCAGGATGGGCATTGAGCAGGGGATTAGCGCCATCGGGTTCCATGGCGTGACGCATGGGCGCTGTGCGGAACGATTTGGCGACTCCCGCGTGACACGTTGCGCATGAAAGACGAGGGGAAGCTTCCTGCTCTTTCTGCTGGGCTGCCATGCCGAACGAACCAGATAAAAGGCAAAGCATCGTACCAGCTGCGATCAGAGCGGCGGCGTCGAGCAACGGCCGGAAGCTACTTCGCAAGGTCGCGGCAGATTTTGCGCTCACGAGCTTCTTCCTCTCTGTTGCCGGTTCTGGAGTAAACGGCGGCGAGGCCGAGGTGGGCCTCCAGGTCGCTGGGATCTCGCTGAATCGCCTGGTTCAGGAGCTCGCTTCCACGTTTCAGATCTCCGGTTTCAGCGAGCGCGCGACCGAGAGCAATCTGAGCGATGTGAAGATTGGGGTCGGATGCGTAAGCGATCTGTGCGGGCTGCAAGGCGTCCGCGAAGTGGCCTTCGTAAATAAGTGTCAGGGCCAGCAGAGCTTGCGTTTCGCTGTCCGTCTTGATGGCGAGCTCCTCGCGGAACTGATCGCCGGCCATCGCCGGATCATGCGGAAAGAGCAAGTAGCCGTAGTAGAAGTGGAGGCCCGGCCGGGTCGGGTTCTGTGCGAAGAGGTCAGCGAAAAGATGGTCAGCCTGTTCATCTTCGCCTGACAGGAAGATGTATCCAGCACGGCCCGCGGATTCATACAACGCGCGATCGGCGGCTGAGACCTCTTTCGGGAAAGCGGTTGACCGCATGCCTGCCAGGCCGATGGCGATGAACATATCCGGGGCTTCGGCGTGCAGGCGGGCGAGCGCTGAGTACTGGGTCATTGCATCTTCAAAACGGGAAGCGTGTGCAAGTAGCAAGGCAAGGTGGTAACGGATGATCTGCTCGTTGCGGGGCTCGTTGGCCGCACCGTGTGCGACGGCCTGATCCAGATCGCGAAGTGCGTCGTCGTATGCGCCGGTTTCGAACTCGCACAGACCGCGAAGGGCCATTGCAGGAACGGCTGTAGGAGCGAGGTGCAGCAGGTGCGAAAAGGCATCGATGGCGCCCGCGTACTGATCAGAGCTGTACTGGAGGATGCCGAGATACCACCAGCCTTCCTGCCAGGCTGGGTTGATCTGCTCGGCTTGTGTATAGAGCTGGATCGCGAGAGGCAGGTTCTGCTGGTCGCGGGCAGCGGCCGCCCGGGCGGCCAGATCCTGGAATTCCGGCGAGGATTCTTGCCCGGTCAGGATGTGAGGCGCCGATACCGTGCAGAGGCACGCGGCCAAAATCAGGATACGCCCGACCGGGTTGGGGAAGACGGGGATTGCCACGTTATGCGTGAGCTGCCAGAGACCTGCTGTGAGGATGAGTCCGGAGAATAGCAGCTCCCAGACACATCCGCCTCACTCCTGGCCCAATCCTAGCAGGTGTATGACTTTGCAGCTGCGGCCGGAAGAGCTTTCAGCGTCGCTGAACGGAGATACGGTGCGGTGAACACTGGGCAAAACGGGCGGTTGATTCCGGTCTCGAACATGTGCCATTGTGTCGGTAGACGCCAGCGCTTCCCACCATGCCAGGGCGCGTTTTCCCCCGCGCCTGCGCCTCCTGCACATGCCCTGACCGCAGCATGTTTTGCCGAAGTCCTATCAAGGCGTCGCGGACCCCCAACTCAGTCTCGGTCGGCTCACGATGGGTCAACTGGGTGACTTTGGCACCATAGGCCTGCCCGAAGAGTGCAACACGCATGGGTCGAAGGGAGTATTGGGTTTGCGCCGTAGAGAGCTACCCTTTTAGGCAAGCAAGTGCGTGTGTACTCGGCCTTGAGCGGCCTCGATCCTGGGGTCGCCTGCAGGTTTGTTGTGCTTGCCGTTTTGGGCATAGACCACATAGCCCGCCTAACCTGGCGGGCTTTTTCTGCAATGCTGTTTGGGATCTCGGTGCCGAGTCTCCAAATCGAGATGGCCTTCCACGTAAGAAGTCGGGGATCATTCAGTCCAAAAGTAAGGGGGCTTGCACATTTTTTGTTGCGGTTGTATCGAACTCAGGATTATCGTTGACTTTTCCACAAGGTCAATTAGTTTCTGGAGAGTCATATGGTCTGTCCCAAGTGCAAGTCGGGAGCCCTCTCGACCGTCCCCGCTGAAATCCGCCTTTATCGCAATGCTCCCCGCACCATGAGCCACCCGCCGTTCTCCCCACAGCCCGATGTTCAGGTCTGCCTCGATTGCGGCAACGCAGAGTTCATTATTCCTGAGAAGTGGCTCTCGGCTGGCTGGCTGCAAGGGCATAAAAAGGCTCCGGTTTCGGTCGGCGCGCCAACGCTCATTACAGAAGCCCGTCGGCACATTGCGTAATTTCTGAGGTGGGTTGAAGACGGCTGAGCAACTTGGCCGTCAGAGCAGAGTGTTGGACTAGAGGCCTTCAGCGAAAGCTGAGGGCCTTTGGTTTTTGGATTGATAAACGAAAAGGCCCCCAGCCGAAGCTGGAGGCCCTTGTTTTTTGCGCCAGAGGCGCGATTGCCTGGACGGCTAGTCCTAGTACATTCCGTCCATGCCGCCGCCGTGGCCGCCGCCGGCCGGGGCCGCCTTAGGCTCCGGAATCTCGACGACCAGTGCTTCGGTGGTGAGGAGCAGTCCAGCGATCGAGGCCGCGTTCTGCAGGGCAGTGCGGGTGACCTTGGTCGGGTCGATAACGCCAGCTTTGACCAAGTCCTCAAACTTGCTTGTCGCAGCGTTGTAGCCGTAGTGAGGCTCCTTTGAGTCCAACACTTTGCCAACCACAACCGCACCTTCTTCGCCGGCATTCGCCACGATCTGGCGAAGGGGCTCTTCGAGTGCGCGCAGGACGATCTGTGCGCCGGTCTTTTCGTCGCCTTCGAGCGTCTTGAGCAGGGCGGTTACAGCCGGGATGGTGCGAACCAGGGCGACTCCGCCGCCTGGGACGATGCCTTCCTCGACTGCTGCGCGGGTGGCATGGAGAGCATCCTCAACGCGAGCCTTCTTCTCCTTCAGCTCGGTCTCGGTAGCCGCACCGACCTTGATGATCGCAACACCGCCAACGAGCTTGGCGAGGCGTTCCTGGAGCTTTTCCTTGTCGTAGTCAGAAGTGGTCTTCTCGACTTGCGAACGGATCTCCTTCACGCGGCCTTCGATGTCGGATGCTTTGCCTGCACCGTCAACGATTGTGGTGTTGTCCTTGTCGATGGTGATGCGCTTGGCCTTGCCGAGGTCTTCCAGCTTGACGCCCTCGAGCTTGATGCCGAGGTCTTCAGTGATGGCCTTGCCACCGGTGAGGATGGCGATGTCGCCAAGGATAGCCTTGCGGCGATCGCCGAATCCCGGAGCCTTGACGGCGGCGACGTTCAGAGTGCCGCGCAGCTTGTTCACCACGAGCGTTGCCAGAGCCTCGCCCTCGACGTCTTCAGCAATGATCAGGAGGGGCTTCCCGCCGCGGGCAACCTGCTCGAGCAAGGGGAGAAGGTCCTTCATGGCGCTGATCTTCTTCTCGTAGATCAGGATGTAGGGGTCCTCTAGAACCGCTTCGAGACGCTCTGCATCTGTGACGAAATACGGGCTCAGGTAGCCGCGATCGAACTGCATGCCGTCCACGGTCTCGAGGCCGGTGTGCATCGTCTTCGACTCTTCGATCGTGATCACGCCGTCCTTGCCGACAACCTTGACCGCGTGCGCGATGATATCGCCGATTTCCTGATCGCCGTTTGCGGAGATCGCGCCAACCTGCGCCACGGAACCTTCGTCAACAGGCTTCGAAAGCTTGCCGAGAGCGCCGGTCTCGGTGAACTTCCCGTCCTTGTCGCGAGTTCCGATGATGGTGGACACGGCCTTGTCGATACCGCGCTTGAGAGCGGTCGGATTTGCGCCGGCGGCAACAGTGCGCACGCCTTCGCGGAAGATGGCCTGGGCCAGGACCGTTGCGGTAGTGGTTCCGTCACCCGCCACGTCGCTCGTCTTGGAAGCAACTTCGCGAACGAGCTGGGCGCCTACGTTCTCAAGCGCGTCCTTGAGCTCGATCTCCTTGGCGACCGTTACGCCGTCCTTGGTGATGGTGGGTGAGCCAAACTTCTTCTCGATTACGACATTGCGGCCTTTGGGCCCCAGTGTCGCCTTCACAGCGTCCGCGAGCGTATTCACACCGCGCAGGATCGCTTGACGGGAATCTTCACCGTGCAGAATCTGCTTTGCCATTCTCAAATCTCCTAAATAGGCTGCTAGCGTCTAGCCGCCAGCTACTAGCTGAAAACTTTGGTCTCTGGCTTGAGGCCAGAAGGGGTGAGCTACTTCTTGATGATGCCGAGGACTTCTTCCTCACGCATGATCAGGAACTCTTCACCGTCGATCTTGATCTCGGTGCCGGAGTATTTGCCGAAGAGGATCTTGTCGCCAGCCTTGACGTCGAGCGGGAACACCTTGCCCTCGTCATTCGACTTGCCCTTGCCGACGGAGATGACTTCGCCTTCCTGGGGCTTCTCTTTTGCGCTATCGGGGATGATGATGCCGCCACGAATCGTTTCGCCCTCTTCCAGACGACGGACGAGGATACGATCGTGGAGCGGCGTGAAGGTCGTGGTCACAGACGTTGCTGCCATTGCTTCGCTTCTCCTTCACACGCGGGCGGTTCACCGGCCGCGGAGTTGGTTTGAGTTGGATAAAACTTCGGAACCCGGCCCCGAATAGGGTCGAATCTGCCGGTGAGCAGTCCAGGTACTCAGGTGCTAGCACTCGGCACTTCCAATTGCTAAAGATAGGACTCAGAGAGGAGTTTGTCAATACCCCACGTGATTAAATGTGAGTGACATGCACTCACATTCGGGCGCTTTGGGCGAGTTTCTGCGTCTTGAGGGGCAAATTGCACACCCGACGTGCTCAATTTGACTTGGGCGTTCGCAGGAAAAGGACAAGCCCTTTCCAACCAGCCCTCAATTTGACTCCCCAACTGCTTGAGACAATCTCGCCTGGTTCTTGCGGATTCCGCGGCCAGTCAAGTTTCTCCCCGCGAAGACGCTGAAACAGGAAACGCAGAAGATTTGCGCGCTGAGCCGGAAATTCGCTGAAGAGCAGCAGCCAGTAGCTAAATGAATTCCGGGCCTCCCGATCGATAGCAGTGCGGGTGAGCGGAGGATGATGGACGACTGCCGCAGGTATGTAGACCACCCGGTGTCCACGTGAAAGGAGAGAGGCGAACGCATAGCTCTCATCGCCAATTTCAAAGGGCGCTCCACGCCCCAGCCGCTCATCGAAAAACTTCCCCGGGGCGCATGCTCTCTTGCGCAGTGCCATATTGGCGCCCAGGCCGAGACCCCCGAAAGTTGCGATCTCGAACCAGTGTGCATCCTGATTGCTCAATGTGCGTGCCTGTCCCATGGGCCCGGCAGGTGCGTCCGGCGTGACAACGCGCCCCGCAGAGGCCCCGATCTGCTCGTCCCGAAAAGGCGCAAGTAGGAGCGCGAGCCAATCAGGAGCTGGCGTGACATCGTCATCGAGAAAGGCGATCACATCTGTGTCGCACTCCTCCAGGGCGCGATTACGAGCACGGCAGAGACCACGGAGAGGTTCGATAACGTACCCCGCACAATAATCGTGCGCGACTTTGCGGGTATCGTCGTTGCCCTCGGAATTATCGATGACCATGACCTGGTTCGGTGCAGGGCTGAGTCGAGCAACTGACGCAAGACACTTCTGAAGCAGAACTGGACGGTTCCGAGTGCAGATGACGACGGTTACAGTCGGAGTTTGCTCGCGGATCCTCATGGTCGGGCTTTTGACCGGCGTTCGGAGCGGTGAATTCAATCCGCAGACCTCGAAATTGATTCAGATGCGTTCATCGGGTCTTTTCGTCCGGCGGTACAAAGAGAAAAGCCACGCCTAACAACTGTCACTTGAAATTCTAACGAATCAGATCCCTATACCTCGGATGGGACAAGAGCCTCCAGCCGTGGCTTGCCGGGCTGTCTTTAGATGGCGAGCGAGGCGAGGAGGGCGAAGCCGAGGCCTGCGAAAGAGATGATTGTCTCGCAGATAGACCAGGACTTCATCGTCTCGGTGACACTGAGATTGAGGTACTCCTTCACCAGCCAGAAGCCGCCGTCATTCACGTGAGAGAAGATGAGCGAGCCAGCGCCGGTGGCAATGGCCAGGAGTTCCGGCGAAGTGCCCGGCGACTGCAAAGCGATCGGGGCTACGATACCTGCCGCAGTGGTCATAGCAACGGTGGCAGACCCGGTCGCCAGCCGCATAAGCGCCGCTAGAAGCCATGCAAGAACCAACAGGGGAAGGTGGTGCTGCATGGCGATCTTGATCATGGCGTTGGAGACACCGCTGTCCTGAAGCACCCGGCCGAAGCCGCCCCCGGCGCCCACCAGGAGTGTGATGGTGGCGGTGGGAGCGAGGCACTCGTTGGTGAACCGGAGGATCGTATCCCGGGAGACGCCGCGCATGGTCCCCAGAGTGATGAAACTGATCAGAACACCGATGAGCAGGGCGATGTCATCGTTGCCGAGAAACCGTATGGCTTCGTTCGTAATTGTGCCCCGAGTAGCGAACACGTCTGCCCAGCTGCCGACGAGCATCAGGACCACGGGAAGCAAAATGCTGCCAATGGTTAGCCAGAAACCGGGAAGAGCGCGGTCGGGATTGTGATCTTCAAAATCCTCTGCCATGGGATTCTCGGCAGGTACTTTGATCCAGGGCGCGATGACTTTTGCGAAGAGCGGACCTGAGAGCGTCGCCGTCGGAATGCCGATGAGAAGCGCGTAGAAGATGGTGCGTCCCACATCGGCGTGATAGGTGTTGACCGCGAGAAGGGCAGCGGGATGGGGCGGAACGAGCCCGTGATCGACAGAAAGCGCTGCAACGAGTGGCAGAGCAACGCTGATGAGGGATGCTCCGGTGCGGCGCGCGACCGTGAAAGCAATGGGAATGAGAAGTACGAATCCGACCTCGAAAAACGCCGGCAGACCGACGATGAGGCCGATGAACATCATGGCCCAGGGAACACGTTTTTCCCCAAATACGCGAATGAGGGTGAGTGCGATGGTATCCGCACCGCCGGATTCGGCCATCATTTTGCCGAGCATGGTGCCGAGGGCAACAACCACGGCTATGTGCCCGAGGACATTGCCAACCCCCACTTCGAAGGAGTGGACAGAATCTGCCATCGGCATTCCGGCAACAATGGCGAGCGCGAGAGAGGCAAGCAGAAGACTGAGGAAGGGATTCAGCTTCAGCAGCGTCACAAGGAGGATGATCCCGATGACAGCGCCAAGGGCGCTGAGGAGGAGAAAGACGCTGTGCGGATCAATCATCAGTTGATAGTCTCGCGGGTCTTGTGTATATGATTGCGGTTCCTACTGAACCCACTCTTTTCGCTCGCGAGGAAGAAAACCTCCTGCGCGGTTGCCGGTGAGTCCCTGAGCAGTGTACGACAGCGTGCCGTTCACCCAGACATAGTGCATTCCCACGCAGGGACGAATCGGCTCGGCGAAGGTGGCGGTATCGCGAATCGTGTCGGGGTCGAACAACACAAGGTCCGCGCAGTAGCCCTCGGCGATCTGGCCGCGGTTCGCAAGCCCGAACCGCTTTGCGGGCATCGATGTCATCTTGCGGATCGCTTCGGCAAGCGTAAACAGCTTCTCCTCGCGACAAAACTTTCCGAGAATACGCGGGTAGGTGCCCCACAGACGCGGATGCGGATGTTTGTCCCAGGGCAATCCGTCCGATCCGATCATAGTGGCGGGGTGCCCGAGGATTCGCCGCATATCGCTTTCATCAATGCTGTGGTAGATGGCGCCGGCGGGTTGAAGACGACGGGCGGCTTCCACCTGCGAAAGATCCCACTCCGCGGCAACGTCCGAAAGAGGCCGCCCTGTGACTTCAGGGTGTGGTGCGCTCCAGGTAATTTCGATCCGAACGCGAGAATCGACCTGCTTGAGATCGAGCATGCTGGACCCGGCTGCGTAGGGGTAGCAATCACAACCGATCTGCTGCGTGGTCCGGGCCCGCTCGAGAGCGGAGAGGACTTCCGGGCTGCGGCCCCAGTTGTCTATGCCTGCGCATTTCAGATGCGAGATGATGACGGGCGATTGTGCGTAGCGGCCGATCTGGAAGGCTTCGTCCATGGCATCGAGAATGGCGTCCCCTTCGGTGCGCATGTGGGTTGCGTACACCGCATTTGAACCGATGAGAGCTTCAGCGAGCGCGAGAACTTCTTCGGTAGATGCGGCGTTGGCATTCGCATAGGCAAGGCCCGTGCTTAGGCCGAGCGCACCCAGCGAGAGCGCGACAGCGAGTTCCTCGCGCATGGAGGCGATCTCAGGTTCCGAGGCTGTACGATCGAGTCGATAGAGATGGTTGTTGCGCAGAGAAGTATGCCCGACAAGCGCTGCCACGTTAACCGAAGGGCCGGCCAATTTTAGAGCCGAGATGTAATCGGTGAACGCGGGATAGCGGAAGCGTTCGCGAGTTCCGAGGAGGCTCATGGGATCGGGCAGCTCGCTTCTGAGTCGGACGGGCGATGCGCTGATGCCACAGTTGCCTACGATGACAGTAGTCACACCCTGCGAGATTTTAGGCAGCATCTCGGGAGTGTCAATAACACTGGTGTCGTCGTGAGTGTGAACATCAATGAAGCCTGGTGCAAGGGAGAGGCCTTCGGCTTCCACGATATTCGCCGCCGTACAGCGGAGAGAAGGGCCAACGGAAGCGATGCGGCCATTCAAGATTGCCAGATCGAGCAACTGTGCGTCATTGCCGAGTCCATCGAGCACGTTGGCATTGCGGATGAGAGTGTCGCAATTCATGCGGGCTGATTCAGACTATAGACTATGGATTCGCGAGGCCAGAAGCGGGGGTGAGAGTGGAGTCGAAACGTGCGAACGAGCTAATCGGACCCTTGAACAAAGGAATCGGAACATTGGAGCAGGACTCCACGGCCGGGGAGATCGCCGCCCTCGGGTGGAACCTGCTTCAAGAGGATCTCAGCCTGCCCGCCGCGGTGCTTTATCGCGACAAGATCGAGCACAACCTCAAATGGATGCAGCGCTTCATTGACGCTTACGCGATGAAGCTGTCTCCCCATGGAAAAACCACGATGGCTCCTGCGCTGTTCGATATGCAGCTGAAGAGTGGCGCATGGGGAATAACGCTTGCGACGGCGCAGCAGGTCAAGGTCGCGCACGCCCACGGTGTGCGTCGGGTGTTGATGGCAAACCAACTGGTAGGGAAGCAGAACATGCGCATGATCGCCGATATGCTCATGAACCGGGAGTTCGATTTCTATTGCCTGGTGGACTCAGCTGCAAATGTAGATCAGCTTGGGACGTACTTTCGTGCGCGTGGTGCCAGGCTGAAGGTACTGATCGAGCTGGGAGTGTTGGGTGGGCGCTGCGGTGTTCGAGATGATGCGCAGTTGGCTGCCGTGATGCGGGCGGTGGAGCAGTGGAGAGATGCAGTCGAACTGTGTGGAATCGAACTCTACGAAGGCGTGCTCAAGGAAGAGGAGGATATCAGGGCATTTCTGAGGCGGGCCTGCGATACGACGAAGTGGCTGGTTCAAGAGGGTCTCGTAAATCGCAAGCCCGCCATCATTTCAGGCGCCGGGTCTGCTTGGTATGACGTAGTCGCGGAGGAATTCGCGGCGGCGGCTCTTGGAGATGCGGTCGAGATTGTCTTGCGGCCCGGTTGCTACCTGACTCACGATGTGGGGAACTACGAGACGCAGCAGCACCGCATCCTGAAGTCCAACCCGATTGCGCGGGAGATGCGCTCGGGCCTTGTACCGGCGTTGCACATCTGGACCTACGTGCAGTCGATTCCGGAGCCCGAACTGGCAGTGGTGGCAATGGGTCGGCGTGACGCAGCGTTTGACTCAGGGCTGCCGATACCGGCACTGCGCTATCGGCCTGGACATGGGGAGCCGCGGTCAACGCCACCGCATTGGGAAACAACAAAGCTGATGGATCAGCATGGATATTTACGAATCGCGCGTGGAGACGATGTTCGGGTTGGCGATATGGTCGCTTTCAACATCTCGCACCCATGCCTGACATTCGACAAGTGGCGGGCGCTGGCGATAGTGGATGAAAAGTACAACGTCGTGGATGTGGTGAAGACGTTCTTCTGAAGAGCAGCTCTTAGCCTCTTGCAGCCAGTTCCTGCGAGGATTGCTTCTCCTCTTGGTCGGGGATGTCGAGCGGAATTTTCCAGTTCCGTGCAGACGCCGTGCCGGCCGCCACCCACCCGTAGCGAAGACAGAGCGAGCCGATGATTCCCGAGAGCGCGGCCGCGTGACGTAGACCGCGCCTTCTCCTTCGTGTGAACAGGGAAGCGAGACGCAGCACGATCGGCACAGGACCGGAGAGAACCCCGCCGGTCTGAATGAGGGCTCCCGAAAGGCCCTCCTTTGTGGGAGCCACTTCGCGATCGCGCGCGCGCAGGAGTTCGAGACCTTCCCAGGTTTCGAATGCGGAGGCAACCAACCCGATCGCGTTGAGGGCGTTGCTGTCGGTCTCACCTGCGAGTTCCAGCAGACCGACGGCGGATTGAAGACCAGACATGCCGAACTCGCGCGGTAGCGAGCGGATGCGATTGTTCCACACTGGAATTACGCTGGCTCCGATGAGCACCCCGGTGTAGTTGTGGAACGGCATGCCGAGCACGGTGCAGCCGGTCCGGCCCACGCTGCGCAGGAAGCTGCTGATCGCGCTTCCGTCAACTTGCGTGTCAAGAATGTCGGCAAGCGTGGAGCAGGCAGCACTGGCTCCGAATCCGCTGAGAACCCATGATCCCACCGACATCACGCTCTGCGGTTTAAAGACGCGGAGCATATTTAGGAAGCGGGAGGGCCTGCCGAGATCGGCGATGAGAAATACTGAAGAGATTGCGGACCCAGCCGTCGCCATGTTGCGGGCTTTGAGCGCGAGCTCATCGTCCGCGCCGAGAAGGTCGGCCAGCGAGCCGATAACGCCGAGGGCCCCGGACGCTCCTCCGACGAAGAAATACAGCGGAACGAGAGGCGTCCATTGCGGCTGCTTCAGAAGCGGCTGCTGATAATAGCCAGTTTGTGGAGAGGCTTTGGGCAACGGCGATCCGATCGCGCGTACGCCGGGCTGCTGAAGAGAGCCGCGTTCTGAGGCCTGGCGGCGGATCTCATCGAGGCGCTCTTCGCGCACGGATGATTTCGGACGATTCTCACCGGCGTCACTCATCGAGCTAACCTTTCCGTCCCAGCAGAAAAAACGACGCAACAACCGCACCCACCATTGCCACGGCTTCAAACGCAGCCGACTTCCAGCCTTCCTTCAAATAGATGCTCGGAACCTCAGGTTTCGGAGGCAGATTGTAGGTCTCGGGCTCGCCGCGAATGATGAACATCGAGTGGATGCCCTTGACGCTGCTGTCGGTCGGATCGTAAATCTGTGCGTCCGCCATGCCGCGCGCCTGAAGCGTAGCAAGGCGGACTTGGGCTTCGATGCGGAGTTCATCATGACGGCCGAACTTGATGGATTCGGTGGGACAGGCCTTGGCACATGCCGGCATGAGCCCCGCCTTCTGACGATCTGTGCAGAACGTGCATTTGAAGGCGCGCCCATCGTCTTCATCTTTTTGGACAACGCCAAAAGGACAGGAGATCACACAGTATGAGCACCCATTGCAAATGTCCGGTTGGAGAAAGACGGAGCCGAATTCAGTACGAACAAGCGAGCCGGTGGGACAGGCTTCGAGACATCCTGCGACTTCGCAGTGCTTGCAAACGTCCGACGAAAACTCCCATGAGAACTGCTCGGCGGAGTTGCCGCCGATGCCGGGAGTGATCTGGCCTTCAACGAATTTAACGTGACGCCAGGTCGCGTGGCCGAGAGCGCCTGTATTGTCGTAAGACCAGCCGGTGAAGTCAAAGCCGTCGGCCGAGATGTCGTTCCATTCCTTGCAGGCAACTTCGCACGCTTTGCATCCGATGCAGAGCGTGGAGTCCGTCAGGAATGCGGTTATTTCGCCAGGCTGGATTCCGGTGTGGTCAGTGGCGCCGCTCATGGCCGTTCCTCCAATAGCTCGTGCAACTCGTCGAGCGCCGCATGACCCGCCGGATGACGGCCCGGAATGAGATTGCAAACGAGCCCCTTGGTTTCCATAATGCGTACGTTCGGCTCCTGCGAAAGGGCGAGAAGATCATTCGCAACGTCCCCCGTGACGAGGCCTTTCCAGCCCCAGTGGTAGGGAAGCCCGACCTGGTGAATCTGCCTGCCTTCGATTTCGAGCACAGACATGCGAGCTGTGATGAGCGCCCGCGCGGAAATCAGGGCACGTGGTGTGACGATCGTTACCCAGTCGTTCGGTGAAATGCCGGTCAACTCGGCGAGTTCGGGCGAGATCTCGGCGAAGAGTTCGGGCTGTAATTCTGAGAGATGGCTGAGAGCGCGCGACATCCCACCCGCGGTGTGGTGCTCCGTGAGGCGATAGGTTGTGAGCACGAATGGAAAGCGTGGATCGCCAGGTGAGTTGGCGTAGCGATTGTCCGGACGTTCCTTTTTGTTCGTCGGCGGATTGGTTTGGTGTGCAGGGTACAGCGGATTGCGGACAGGAGATTCGAGTGGCTCGAAATGAGTGGGAAGCGGGCCATCCTTAAGACCGCTGTTCACGTAAAGCCAGCCGCGACCGTCAGGATGCATCCCGAATGGCTTATCGCCGTCGAGTGCTTCGAGGCCGCCTTTGCTGAGATCTCCTTTGTGATCGGGCGGCATATCCTTCTTGAAGTCGCTGATGTCCTTGCCGGTCCACTCGCGCTTTTCAGAATCCCACCACACGAACTTCTTCTCCTCGCTCCATGGTGTGCCGTCTGGGCGAGCGGACGCGCGGTTGTAAATGATGCGGGTGTCTTTGGGCCACGCAAAACCCCAGCCGTGACCCAGGCTGTCTTTCGCCTCGCGGATGTTAGCGCGATTCCTGCCTTCTTCGGGCATCACACCGGTGTAGATCCAACAGCCGGACATCGTCGATCCGTCGTTTTTGAGATCTTCAAAGGTGGAGAGAAGTTTGCCGGTCGTGAGATTCCGTCCGTTAATTTCGGCGAGAACCGATTCTGCATCGGGCTCACCGACGGAGCCTCTCGTTGGAATCGCCCACGTGAGGGCGTTCAGCGCAGCATTCTTTGCATTGCGTTCGCGAGCCGCTCGCTCCTTGAGCATGCGGCCCAGATGATAAGCAAACCACAACTCGCTGCGAGCATCGCCCGGAGCATCGACCGCTTTGTTGTGCCACTGAAGCAGACGCTGCGTATTCGTGAATGATCCGGACTTCTCCGCCGGGCCGGCCGCCGGCATGAGAAACACTTCGGTGCCGATGTCTTCAGGACGCAGCTCGCCGCGCTCAACTTCGGGCGAGTCCTTCCAGAAACTCGCAGTTTCCGTCTCGACAAGATCCCGTACGACGAGCCACTTCAGATTGGCCATCGCTTTTCGCTGGAGACGACCGTTCGGCGCGCCGACAGCAGGGTTCTGGCCCATGACGAAGAGGCCATCGAGTTTGCCGTCGGCCATGTCGAGCCAGTAGCCCAGCTCTGAATGATCGCCCGTGACGCGCGGCAAATAGTTGAAGCCCCACTGATTCTCTTTTGTGGCCGCGTCGCCATACCAGGCTTTGAGAAAACTGACCATGAACGTCTCAAACTTCGACCAGAGTCCAGCCTCGGTCGTGTGCTTCTTTACATAGGCTTCGAAGTTCTTCGCGTCGTCTTCGAAGAAGGGCATGGGCATGTAGGCCGGAAGAATGTCGTACAAGGTTGGAATGTCCGTTGACCCCTGAATCGATGCGTGTCCGCGGAGTGCCAGAATGCCGCCTCCGGGCCGGCCGATGTTCCCAAGAAGCAGCTGAAGGATCGCGGCAGCGCGAATGATCTGTACTCCAGTGGAGTGCTGCGTCCAGCCCACCGCATAGCAGATGCAGCCTGTCTTTTGCGGCCCCGATGCCGCGATGTACGTTTCAGCTACTTTGAGGAACACATCTTTCGGTATGCCGCACGATCGTTCGACCAGCTCTGGCGTGTAGCGCGCGAAGTGACGCTTGAGAACCTGAAAAACGCAGCGCGGGTGTTGGAGGGTCTCATCAGTTTCGAATTGTTCAGAATGTCCCGCTTCACCGCCGCGATCTTTCGCGTGTCCGCCTCCCGCGGGGTGATGTCCTGCATGGGAGCCACCAGACTGCTTCGGTTCTGAACCTTCATAGAGCCATGTTTCCGGCGTGTATTGCTTCTTCTCGTCATCCCACCCGGAAAAGAGTCCTGCGCCGTCTTCGGCATCCACATAATCTTCGCGGAGGATGGTAGAGGCGTTGGTGTAGTGAACGACGTAATCCTTGAACCATCTATCGTTCTCAAGAACGTAGCGAATCAGGGCTCCCAGAAAAAGGATGTCGGTTCCGGCGCGCAACGGCACCCACATATCGGCGCATGCGGAAGTGCGGGTGAAGCGAGGATCCACGTGGATGACCCTGCATCCGCGCTCACGAGCTTCAACCACCCACTGAAAACCGACTGGGTGCTGCTCGGCCATCGACGAGCCCATGATCAGGATTGCGTCGGAGTCGGCTAGCGATTGTTGAGCTGTAGTAGCGCCGCCGCGTCCAACCGAGGTGCCCAGACCGGGCACCGTAGAGCTGTGTCAAATACGGGCCTGGTTGCTGATGCAAACCATGCCCAAACCTCCTGTAAACAGTTTCTTGATTAGATAATTTTCTTCGTTGTCGAGTGTGGCTCCGCCGAGATGGGCGATTGCTGTCGTCTGCATCAGCGATTGCCCGTCGCGAGTCTCTTCGAAAGTGCGCTCGCGAGTTTCCCAGACGCGATCGGCAATCATCCCCATTGCAGTATCGAGATCGAGATCCTCCCAATCCGTCGCGTAAGGCCTGCGATACTTAAGCTTCTTCAGGCGACCGGGATGGGTGTGAAGTTGATGAGTATTCGCGCCCTTGGGACAGAGATGACCGCGCGAAATAGGCGATGCGGGATCACCCTCAATGGAGATGAGCTCGCCGTCTTTGTGGTAAACGAGCTGGCCGCATCCCACTCCGCAATAAGGACAAACCCCGCGCGATACATCGCAGCCTGCGGTTTTGGGTTTCAGATTGCGAGTGCGGTCGCTCCAGGCTTCAGCTCCTGTACCGGCGGAGCGGGTTCTGATTTGCTGGATGACGGGCCAGCGCGAGAAGAGGTCTTTAAGCATGCCAACTCCAGACGAAACGCATTCCGACTATGAGACTTGCGATGCGGAGGTCATAGGAGGTGGTTGTTTGTGGTCCGGCTCATACGCGGTGCGAGCGGATCGTATGATTACATCGTGGCTCTCGTTTGAACTCCGGCATACGGAGATGAACGTCAGCTCTCCCTTCGACAGGGAAGCGCTTGGGATCCGGTGATCCTCCCGGTCTTCAAAACCGGCGGTCGTCCTTATGGGCAACGGTGTGTTCGACTCGCACGCGCTTCCGCCAATGCTGAGAAACGAATGAGTACGCTTCAGGAGACGGCGCGCAGATTCTCGCGAAAGAGGTTCCAATCGATATTCGGGGAGAGCTTTTCGATTTCCTCATGGGTGCGTTGCCAAACGGGAAGCGCGCGGGCCAGAAGTGTGCGTCCCTTCTCAGTAAGAATGAGAACGCGGCTGCGGCGATCGTTGGTATCGGCGGCAATCTTGACCAGCCCGCGGCGCTCCAGCGGCTTCAGCGCCGCAGTGAGAGTCGTGCGGTCCATCGCGAGCAGCGAAGCGACTGGTCCCATGGCAGGAGGCTCAGGCCGATTCAGAGACATTAGCAGCGAGAACTGCCCGTTGGTGAGTTCAAATGGCCTGAGTTCTTCATCAAATCGCCGACCAAGTGCCCTGGCGGCACGCTGCACATGCAGGCAGAGACAACGATCTTTAACCAGCAGTGTCGTCTCGAACGGCAGCGTTTTTCCACTTGACACAGAAGAAGAATAGTTGATATCAACGTATCTGTCAATTCCGAGAGGAGCGTTGATTGAAAAAAAGTCCTTTCCGGATGTCGATTTCACGCCGGCTCGTTCGACGATAGGATGAACAGCTAAACGGAACCGGTGTTCTGTTGTGAATGCCGGGCCCAGTATTCCCGATTCCCCTCGGAGGTCTCCCGATGTCGTTTCTCCATGATCTGAAGATTGCTGTGCGTTCGCTGTCGCGAGTTCGCGCCCTGTGGTTTACTGTGGCGCTCACATTGGCATTGGGGATCGGTGCAAATGCCGCGATCTTCAGCGTGGTGCGGGCAGTGCTGCTGCGGCCGCTCGCCAATCGCGATGAGGACCGGCTGCTGTATCTGCGCCAGAGCGCGCAGGGCCTTGGGGAGGCGAATACTACATTTTCGGTTCCGGAGATCAATGACCTTCAAGGCAATTTGAAAACCATCCAGGAACTGGGGACGTTTTCCGAGATCGACTTCACCGTGATCGGACTCGGAACACCGCGCGAGATTCCAGCCGGGGTGGTGGATGGCCACTACTTCGAAGTCATGGGCTTAAAGCCGGTGCTGGGTCGGCTGCTGGGTCCGGGCGATGATGGGCAAAATGCTGCCGGAGCGGTGGTTCTGACGAACAGCTTCTGGAAGTCGCAGATGCACTCGGATCCGGGCGTGCTTGGCAAGCAGGTGCGACTCGAAGGACTGCAGGGTGCGCGATCGGCAACGGTTGTTGGCGTGCTGGAGCCGGCGGTTCCATATCCGGTGGCCACGGAGATCATTGCGAACGTAGTGACGAGTCCACATCATCTTTCGGCGACGATGGTGCAGGGCCGCGAGCACCGCATGACGGAAGTGTTTGGGCGGCTTGCTCCCGGAGCGACGGTTGAGCAGGCGCGGACGGAACTGAGGGCTGTTTATGGCGCGATGATCGCGGCACATCCGGAGGTGTACAAGCCGGGAGATCACTACGCGATTGACGTGACGCGGATGCATGACCAGATCAACGCTCGAGCCAATGCGATTCTGTGGATTCTGTTTGCGGCGGCCGGATTGCTGTTTGTGATTGCCAGCTCCAATGTGGCGAACCTGGTGCTGGCGCGCACGGTGCGGCGCGAGTCGGAGCTTGCGGTACGGATGGCGCTGGGCGCGAGCGTCGCGGCCATTCGGCGGTCGCTGCTGGCTGAGGGATTAGTGCTTTGCGGCAGCGGAGCGATCGCGGCCTTTCTGCTGGCTATTCCGATGGTGTACGAACTGGGACGCTATGCGGCGCGGTTCTCAGTGCGCGCCAATGATCTGAGGCTCGACTTTAGCCTGGTTTGGTTTGGGACTGTGTTGGCGCTGGCAGCAGCCGTGTTTCTGGCGTATATTCCGCGCCTGCCTTCGCCGAACAATACGCAAGGCGGATTGTCCGCACGGGGAGTTCGGTCGGGAGGCGGCGGAGGCAGCAAGCGCCTGCGTGTCTTTGCCGTTACGCAGATCACGGCCTCGTTTCTGCTACTGGCAGGAGCTTGCGTGCTGATGAAGACGCTGTTCACGCTGGAGCAGACGCGGCCGCCTTTCGACGCGGCGAACGTAATGGCCATCAATCTGCCGGTGATGTCGTATGGGAAGACAGACGAGCAGGTGCGGCAGTTCTACCGTGAAGTGTCGCGGCGAATCGGCGCGTTGCCGGGAGTGGAGCATGTCTCATCGGGATTCAGCGCGCCGTGGAGAGACGACCGGGGGCTGAACATCAATTTTGCCTTTGCGGCACAGGGTGCGAGACGCGCGGATGGGCAGGACTTCCGCGCGAACTTCCGGTCGGTTTCTCCGGGCTTCTTTGCGACCTTTGGAGTTCCGATCGCAGCGGGGCGTGACTTCAACGAAGGAGACAAAGAGGGTTCGGAGCGCGTGGTGATCATCAGCCAGAGCCTCGCTAACGAGCTGTATCCGGGGCAGAATCCGGTGAACCGGAAGCTCCAGTGGACGGATGGAGTGATGAAGTTCATCGGGATCAGCATGGAGCCGCGGCGGATCATCGCGGTGGTGCCGGACTTCGACGACGAGAACATCATTCCATCTCCTGCGAAGACGATCTACCAGCCGGTCGAGCAGGAGGGATGGGGCGGAAGGTTGTTCATTCGTGCGCACCAGGATCCGTATGCCCTCGTTCCTGCGATCAGCAGGACGATTCACGAGATGTCGAACGATCAGCCGGTGGAGAAGGCCAGCACGCTGGGCGATGTGCGCGCTGAGGTGCTGACGCCCGACAAACTTAACGCCGTTGTCTTTGGCGGGTTCGCGGCCGTGGCCCTGCTGATCTCGGTTGTGGGAGTGGCCGGCGTACTGGCATTCAGCGTGAGCAGCAGAACGCGGGAGTTTGGTATTCGCATGGCGCTCGGAGCTCAGCGGCGAGACATTCTGAAAGACGTCCTGGTGGATGGACTGATCATGGCCTCGATCGGCGTCGCCATCGGCGTGGTTGTTGGCTTCGGACTCGATCAGGCGGCATCGACTTACCTGACCGCGCTCGGAAAGCCGGGAGCGCTGGCCTTCATTGCGTCGGCATTCACGATACTCGCGGCAGCGGTGATTGCCGCGGCAGTGCCGGCGACAAGGGCGGCAAATGTGAATGCCGTGGAGGCGTTGCGAGCAGAATAGAACAGGGAACCGACGAACAAGGTGCCGACGAAGCCTGGATCCCGTAGCCGCTAAGGTCGTTGACGCTTTGCGCCAATGCCGAATTCGCGTGCGCTACACGCACGTTTGCCAGACAGAAAGCCTTGATCTGACTTCAATTCCATTGGCCCGGAATGGGGTCTTTAACCAGCAAAACACATGACGGGAAATTGCGATTGGAATGACTGAGTAGGGAGTGACAGTTAGGGCCGCCAAGATTGACAGGGCTTGAGGTTGCCTATCACCTTTGACCGGCTCTCACGCGAGCTCAATCAGCATCCAACGCTTGTCTGTTGAACTCCATCCTCAATAGCTGCCCTGAGCACATCGATGTTTATATCGGAGAGCATCCTGAACTTGATGCAGTAGCCTGTCACGCTTGCCTTTCCCAACTCCTTCCCGAATTTATTGGGAAGGTATTTCCTGTCGTTCAGTCCCATGATGTAGACGGAAATGCCTGTCGTATTCGCACTCAATCCGATTTGATAGAACTCCTTGGTTGTTCCATCCGCATACTTGTTGATCTGTGATCCATATCCGATGTTTGGGTTGGAGACGATTTTTCCTTTCTCGTCTTTTCCGTCTAAGAACCACAATTTGCATTTTGGCATCAGCTTCAAAATCATGCGATGCAACTGCTGCATCTCGCCACGCTTTGTTTCTGGTTGCGTGGCGAGATATTTCCTGATTTCTTCCTTGATATCCATGTCATTCTCCCTGGCTCAGTTCCAGGCGCTCAAGAGATCTCTGCTGAGGAGGGCAATGTCGGCTCAATGCGCAGCTTGCTGTTTGCGCCGCCGTTCGCTGGCTTCGATGATTTCGCTTATGTCGCCGGCGGGTCGGATTTCGAAAGTGTTGCCATACGTGAGAGCTGGATGCTGGCCCATTAGTTGCACGGCATGGTTCATGTCGCGCGCTTCGAGTATGAGAAGGCCGCCCAGATGTTCCTTGGTCTCAGCATAGGGCCCGTCGGTAGTTACGACTTTGCCGTTCTTGCGGGAGATGGTCAAGGCTGTCTCTGGAGGCTGGAGAGCTTCTCCGCCAGCCCAGTGGCCGTTGGCGCGAAGATGGTCGTCGTACTCAAAGCAGGTATCGAACATCGCATTTCGCTCGGTGTCCGTCATGTTGTCGAATTTGCTTTTGTCGTAGTAGCCGAAACAGAGGTACTTCATTGTTGTTCTCCTCGGGATAGGGCACCCGCGTGTGTTGTGGGTGGATTATCGGCAGTGTTTATGGATATCCCACCGTTGCGGCAAGAGAAGCCGCGAGAAAGGGCCGCCCAACACTATTTCGTTCCGTTTTCTGGGGCCGGGTAGAAGAGGAGCTCACGCACTTCGCCGGGGACATCGCAGGCGATGGCCGCTTTTTTTGCCCACGCGAGGGCCTCGTCCATGTTGGCCGCTTCGAGGATCCAGAACCCGCCCATGTGCTCCTTAGTCTCGGTGTAAGGTCCATCGGTGACGAGCACCTTGCCGTCGGGCTGCTTGCGCACGGTCTTGGCGCTGGAGACGGGTGAGATGCCGCAGGCGAACTTTCTGGCGCCCGAGGCAATCAATTCGCGGTTGAGCGCGTGAATCTCTTCCATCATTGCTTCGGTTACGGTGGAGGGATCGAAGTTGTCGGGGAGGTAGTTGCAGACGAGATACTGTGGCATGGGTTCTTCTCCTTACGTTCTGTGATTGGTCGATGCCTGGGTTCGTTTGGTTCGGGAACCGGAGCGCATCGTTCTTCTGCCCTATAGTCGTTGCGTCGCACGGAAATCGACAGCGGGTGAAGACTTTTTTTATTTGAGCTGCCGGATTCGCTCCTGAAGGAACTGCCGTTCCGGTTCCTGCTGGGTCAGCGCGAGGGCTTTTTCATAGGAGGACCGGGCTTCGGAGGTTCTACCAAGCCGGCGATACATTTCAGCGCGGGCTGAATGGGCGAGGTAGTAGTTTGCAAGTTCGCCGTGTTGCAACAGGGCGTCGATTTGTGCAAGACCGGCCTGCGGGCCATCGGACTCAGCGATGGCTACGGCGCGATTGAGTTGGACGATGGGCGAGGGCTGAATCTGCAGCAACTGGTTGTAGAGTGCGACGATCTTGCGCCAGTCGGTGGCGGCCGTGGATTGCGCTTCCGCGTGAACGGCAGCGATTGCAGCCTGCAAGGTGTAAGGGCCGAAGCGGCGGGACCTGAGGGCTTTCTCGACCAGGGCCACACCCTCGGCGATCTGATCGCGGTTCCAGAGAGAGCGGTCTTGATCGGGAAGCAGAATCAGCTCTCCGGTGGGCGAGGTTCTGGCGGCGCGGCGAGACTCCTGCAGCAGCATGAGGGCGAGCAGGCCGAGGAGTTCGGGTTCGGGCCCTTCGGCTTTCGGTTGGAGTTGGATCAGGAGGCGTACCAATCGAATGGCTTCGCCGGTGAGATCGGCCCGGGTTACTTCCGCTCCAGCCGCCGCTGAGTAGCCTTCGTTGAAGACGAGATAGATGACCTGAAGCACGACACCGAGGCGCTGCGGCAATTCTTTTGGCGAGGGCACCTCGTAGGGGATGGATGCCTCTCGTATTTTTGTTTTGGCGCGAACGATGCGTTGAGCGAGCGTTGCCGGAGTCACCAGAAATGCGCGGGCAATTTCCTCCGTGGTGAGCCCGCAGACTTCGCGGAGGGTGAGCGCCACCTGCGCTTCTGGAGCAAGTGCGGGATGACAGCAGGTGAAGATGAGGCGGAGGCGGTCGTCTTCGATTTCATCGTCGGCGGCGGAAGCGTCGTTAACGCGGGATTCCATGTGGGCGATAAGATCGCGCTCCACACCATCGAAGCGAGCGCGCCGGCGGATCACGTCGATGGCCTTGAAGCGCGCCGTTGAAATGAGCCATGGGCGAGGGTTGTGGGGAACGCCGGCCTGGGGCCATGTATTCAAGGCAGCGGCGAAGGCTTCGTGCATGGCTTCTTCAGCGAGATCGAGATCTCCGAGGAGTCGCACGAGGGTGGCGAGGATTCTGCCCGATTCTGCCCGGTACAGGGAGTCGATGACGGAGTTGAGACTTTCGGGAACGGGCGAGGGCTGCGACATCGGCACTTAGGCCAAGCTAGCAAATGAGATGAGTGGAGACAAATTGAGGTCAGCCCAGGGCGAGTTAAGAGGAGCGGACGCGAAGGAAAGTGGTCATTTGGCGGGGCAGGTTTTTGTTCCCGTGTCGGCGACGCTCGCGACCAGCCACTTGCCGTCGACGCGAACCATATTGAACAGATCTGTTCCGCAGTGATCGACTTTTCCATCCACGAGAAAATCGAACGGGGCCCAGACGACGGCGAGGTCGTTGTCGATGCGGACCAGTGGATCGTGAATGCGTTCCTCGATCTGGGCCTTGCCGGGTTTCCCCACGCGCTCCGCGAAGGCTTCAAAGGTCATCTGGGTAGGCTTGCTGTCGCGCATCAGGATCATGGAGCCGCCGGGCAACGTGGGTGCTTTGATCGCCGCCGCATCCCGCTTCGACATGCCGTCGAACATCGCATGAATCGGCGCAAGGACAGATTCTTCTTCGGCCGACTCCGCGAACATCCGGGTGGCGAGGCTAACTGCGAGGATTGTGCCGAGGAGGATGACGATCTGCTTTGCGGGTACGTTCATGTTCGGCATTCTAAATTGGATCGATCGGCGGAACGGGTTTAATTGCGAACGGCAGGAGATCGAGGAGTTGCGGACGGAAATGCGAGGAAAGCTGGGAATTTCAAACGAGCTTGCAAGGGAGAGGTCGCGGACGGTTGCAGGCTGGTTTTCCACAGTCAGACCTCGCGAGCCACGCGAGCAATTTTAGATAATTGATTGAAAATAAACAGTATGCCGCAATCTATCGTTCGTACCCATTGAAACGGGTACCGCTGAGCGGTCACTAACCTTTGGGGCATACCAAGGGTCCGATTTCAATGCTATCTTCTAACATCAACTGGCGCTCGAACCTCTCCCGGAATCGAGGCATTCGGAACGAATCTCTGTGTTACGGACCCCTTCCCTGATGATAGCGACGCAAATGGAAGCGACGTCATGCCGTGCATACAACGTCTCGAAGAGCCGGCGGCTCGGTGTGCGGATCACCGTTGCCGACTGCGTGGGCGAACCGTTCAAATTGATGAAGGTCATTCTGGATGGTCTGGCGCAGAATCCTGAGGCGGCATTCTGGTTGACGAATATCGAGCACAGCCCCCAGATCGTTCGCATCTTTCCGATCGACTTCGCTTATCTCGACGCAGATCTCAAGGTGCTTCAGGCCGTTGAACTGCCGCCTGGAATTCCACTTCCCAAATTTCATCCGCAAGCTGCCAGCGCGCTGATTCTCCCGATGGGAGCACTGGCTTCGAACAAGACCGTCGAAGGTGATGAACTCATCATCGGCTCCGAGGAGGAGCTGGACGAGCTTCTTCGCGATCCTGTTGGTACGAGGGCAAACGCATCCGAGGTTGAAGAGGCTGAGGTTTCTTCTCTCGTTGACGACGCAGAGGCGGTTCTCGAGGTTTCTTCCTCGATCGTTCGTGCCCCTGAGCAGACTCCTTTTTTTGCTGCGCAGACGACAGTTCCCATCCAGCCGCCGAATCTGGGACCCGGAAGTGGATTCACCGTTGCAATCGCGAGCGGCTGGCAGGTCGCAACGGCAACTACGACATCTATCGCGCTGGAAGCGGCAGAACCTTCAGTCGAAGAGGCGCCTGAAACGGGCAGTATCGAAGAGTTGGGCTCAGAGCAGCAAAACGCGAATCAATCGCGCGACGAAATTGTGCTTTCGCACTCTGCGTCAGCAGGGGACGCAGAGAATTCTGAAGCTCCTCTACGGCCCGACGTGGCTCCTCCAACCATCGATCTCACCCAGATCGCCGTGCTCGAGCGGGCCTTGGTCGAAGCAGATCCACAGGAGCTTGTACCCATTGCGCCTGCCATACCTGCTCCCGATGCGAAACCGCATCGCTCGACAGAAGAGCTGATCGCGCATAGCAAAGCTGCAGCCGAAACGGCTTACGTAAAAGTAGCCTCGCCTTCCACGCCTCCTTCGGCCAAAGCAAAGAAGAAGTCTGCCGGCCAGAAAGAAAAAAAGGAACACATCGGCAACAAGGTCGTCCGCTGGCTGGCTCTCGACCAGCCGCTCCCCGAGCGGCGAAAAATTATTCGTCTGGTTCTTCAGGGTCTCCAGGTCTACGAGGCCAAGGGCGATCACACAAAGCGTTATCAGGTGCGCGACATTTGCCCGCCCGGGATTTATATCCGTACCGATGAGCCCTGGCAGCAAGGGGATGTTCTGTCTCTCGTGCTCGTGAAAGCTGGAGCTGCCGAGAAGGATCACGAGCATCAGGTCAGCATTCAGGCGCGCGTTGTCCGGCGCGATGAAGAAGGCGTTGGAGTGGCGTTCGTTTTTCCCGAGGGAACCGAATTCCAGCCTTGGCAGCGCGCCAAGACCAAGCGCTCGGACGAGTCTGAGGCCGATTTCATTCTTCGCGAACTGCGACTTGCAAGAGCGCTCGGGTTCCTGCGGCGCCTCTGCCCCTGGGCAGCCAATGAAGTGAACCACGCTCTTCTCGAGCGTCTCAGCAACAAGCGAGTCACGAGCGCTGTGGAGGTCGCGCTCAAAGCCGAGGAGATCCTCGTCAGTCGCGGTCACGTTGCACAGCCTTTTGTGGCGTCGGACGTTCTCGTGCGTATCATCGAAGGCGGTTCGTGGATCGACGAAGACTGGATCCGCAGAATGTGGGCGGGCCTGCTGGTTTCTTCGTGTAGTGCGGACGGGCAGGATCGCACCAATCTCTCGTTCATCGACCTTCTCGCCCGTCTCACGCCGATCCATTTACGGATCCTCTCGTTCGTATGCCATCGCGGCGTGGAAGCCCTCGCCGCCGGCGAGTCTGAAGCCGCCCTGGATCTCTACTCGACAGCAGCAGAATTGATGGAAGCAGCCGACTCCCACAGCTTCCCCCGGATTCAGCAGACGATCGGGCAACTCGCCTCCGTGGGATTGCTCGCCGAAACCGCACGGCCTTCGTATGTGGAGATGAGCGACAGAAGCAAGACGCGCACGACTCCCACCGCTCTTGGTTTGAGGATGTTCGCCCGCTGCAACGGGCACCACTCATAGCAGTGGCTTCACGAACACTGCTTGTAACCTCGCCTCTCGTTTTGCAAAGCGGAGACCTGATTGTGAAGTGCTGCGACGGTTGCGTAGGTCTCTTCAAACTTCCGGATTGGCGATCATAAGACCACAATTAACGCTTACGCGAAGGTATGGCATAGGTCCGAGTGGGCTACAACCCGGGGACAACTCGGAAACTGGCAATTTCTTGGTTCGTCCCGAGTTGACGACGAGACACGCCATACAATGTCTCCAACAATCTGACTTGGAGTCCGATGCTGAAATACGGTCGAGCAGGAAGAGCGCAGCAAGATCATCATGGAAGCGTTATGAACGATGCGTCTGCCAAACGGAGTGAGGTGCGATCCAGACAGCACAATCGCTTATCGCTCATCCGCTTATCCCTTGGCCTCGTTGCGGTAGCACTCTACGCGATCAACAGCGGCCCTGCGCAATCTGCTAAGCCTCTGGAATTTGAAGTCGCGTCGGTGAAAACGAATCAAAGTGGCCAGCGAGGAGGAGGAATCTCCGCGCTCGGTGGCGGTCTGTTCAGGGCGACTAATATTCCATTGAGAATCCTAATCGCTACAGCTTACGACGTTAACATCGACCAGGTTTCTGGCGGCCCGGACTGGCTTGGTTCAGAGCGTTATGACGTGGACGCGAAGCCCGATCACCTCGCCACAACTGAGCAGATACACCTGATGCTACAAAACCTTCTGATGGAACGATTCGGCTTGGTGCTGAGGCGCGAGACGAAGGAAATATCGGTCTTGGCGCTGGTTCTCGATAAACGGGCCCCCAAAATTCGAGCACATGAGGGTCCCGAAGTCGACTTCGGCATTCGACCTGGTGACAAGGGCCAAGTGCTCTTCGCGGGCGTTTCCATGCGCCGCTTCTCCCAGTTCCTATCCACGCGTCTGGGCATGACTGTAATCGACAGAAGCGGATTGGCAGGGGTGTACGACTTTGAGCTTGCCTGGGCCCCCGACGAACCTCAACGCAACGAGGGCCCAGAGAGTGCTCCGCAACCTGATCCTTCAGGAGTCGGCATCTTCACCGCTGTTCGTGAACAGCTTGGACTCAAACTAGTGCCCGAAAAAGGGCCGGTCGAGTTCCTGAATATCACGCACGTCGAGAGGCCTTCGGCGAATTAGGGGTTGAGTCCGGCAACTCGGAAGCTGGCGAGTTTTGGGCCAGGGTCCAAGTAGCCGATCACCTGCTCACGAGGAGAAAAACTACCGCATCCCCAGCCACCGATCGCGCTCAATGAGTGACATGCCCTGGACGCACCGTTTGAGGCCCCAAGGGTCTGGTTACAGACCATGGCGCCTCACGTGCGCCATTTGGCTGCCATGCCGAAGACACTTGCCCGCCGGAATCGTGAGTGATGCGGCCCGCGGTGGCGCAGGCAGACGTGAGAGTTTTTCTGGGTTCGTAATGACGTAGATTGCGCGGATCTGGTCGCCCTTGGTATCGAATGTGAGCACGGAGTGGGGCACGCCATCGAGGTAGTTGATCAGACCTGGCTGTCCGTTGATGTAGGTCAGCTTTCGTGTCAAATGTTCCGGTACGAGGCGTTTGAGACCTCCGAAGATGCCTCGCGCCACATTGCCGATGCCGCGGACCAGATTAGGAACAGCAATGCCCTTGCCTCCACCGTCGGAGTGAAGTACTACATCCTCCGTCAGCAGACTCATCAGGCCTTCCATTTCTCCTGTATTGATCGCGGCAAGAAAACTCTCCATCAAGTCATCGCGCCTTTTGGGTTGTGTTCGAAAACGCGGATGCATGGCGCCGACATGCTGTCGCGCTCGGCGCAAAATCTGGCGGCAGTTCGCCTCGGTTTGTCCCAACACGGATGCGATTTCGGAATACTGATACTCAAACACCTCGCGCAGCAGAAAGACCGCGCGCTCCATCGGGCTGAGACGTTCGAGCAGCACCAGGAAGGCTATGGAGAGTGACTCGTCGATTCTGATTATTCCCATCGGATCGCCTTCCGCGCCCGTCACAATCGGCTCAGGAAGCCATTGCCCTACGTATTCCTCGCGCTGGACGCGAGCAGACTGTAAATAATTGACACACAACCTGCTCACAATGGTCACCAGAAATGCACGCGGCGAGCGTATCTCCTCTCGCTGCGACTGCTGCCAGCGAATGAACGCTTCCTGCAGAATGTCTTCAGCATCCGCGACGCCGCCCAGCATGCGGTAGGCAATCGAGAACAGCAATCCCCGATATTGATCAAACGTGGCGAGCATGATCGAGTCTTCTGCATTCATGTGCAACTTCACTCCTGATGCCTGCCAGGCCCGCCCGCGCGGCGGGCCATGCTCATTCAATGAGAGGAGCAGGCCTGCCGGTTAGATGAGTCCTGTCGGTCTCATTGATTCATTTGAGGATCACGCTAATTGCTGACCCCAACGATTTTCCCGATCACGTCTTCCTTCCCAATCGCCTTCACGAAATAGTGCGCCACGTCTGCCCGCGAGATTTTGAAGCCAAGCCTGGGAAGATGGCCAATGCGCTCGCGGTAATTTCCGGTCATTGGCCCATCAGTCAGCTGAGGCGGACGCACAATCGTCCACTCCAGCGCGCTTTTTTGTATGGTTTGTTCCAGCGCCGCCGAGTCGGTAACAACGGAAGGGAAGAGCAGCCTGCCCAGTAGATAGGTCGGCGGCACGATCGAATCCTTGAAAAGGAACGCCGTGGAAATGATCACTAGCCGCCGCACGCTTGCATCCTGCATCGCACCGGTAAGCACTGCGGCGAATTGCTCCAATAGATGGGTGTCTGATTTCGCGATCGGAACACGCGGCCCGAATCCTGACAGCACTGCATCATGATTCTCGAGAACCTTTGCCAATGCGCCACGGTCGAGGGGATCGCCCTCCTCAATACGAATTCGGCCCCGGAACTCATGCAGGCGCGCCGCGTTCCGGACAAACGCTGTAACGGAGTGGCCGCGCTTCAGAGACTCACGAACTAGCTCCATTCCGGTCCCTCCGGTCGCTCCAAGTACAACAAGTTTCATACTCTTCTCCATGTAGCGTGAGCCGGTCTCACGCACTGTTAAAAAGGAAATTCAGTCAGAGCATCACGGAGTCAGGCAGTCTCCGCGCGGCGGGCCGCGTGAAGTACGAGACGGCCAGCGCGGCCAACGTAAGCAGCGGCTCCAGAGCCAGAAGGCCGCTTCCTGACGAGAAGTGCGAGTAAACCGCGCTCACCACAGTAATTGTGAATCCCGCATAAGCCCACTCCTTGAGCCGTGGCATTCCAGGGGCCACTAAGGCGGCTACCCCGATCAACTTTCCCCATCCCAGAATGTTGGAGAAATAGTTCGGGTAGCCGAGTCGCGCAAGCGCCTTCATAAACGCTGCGGAGTGTACAAACGCCATTCCGCCTGAAATTCCCATGATGAGTGCAACAAAAATTGTTGTGATCCAGTAAATAGCTGCATTGTGTTTCATTACAGGTCTCTCCCTGATCCCAAGGCTCGAATCATGCTTTTGGCCACGAGCCTTCAGTACCAATGACCGGGGAGGCCAGCAGTTTGTGACAGTGGAAATCGTATTCGCACCCAACCGCTCGTCCTGCTGAGTGCAGGAGACATGTAGCATCGCTGGCGGAAGCTCCCCAACCACGCACTGCGGCGCTATCGCGACAATTCAACTAACTCAATTTGTTATGAGATTACGGGCGACATCCCCAGGCCGACCACAGGATTCCCGACGGGGTCATGAAATCGGGATCATCCAGCCGGGCGAGATCCTCGTCGAATTCTCGCGCAGTTATATAGTTGCGATCGATCATGGGCGTTCGAAGTTGTTCAAGATTTGCTTTGAGCAAAGAGGCTCCTGGAGAACCGCCCTTGAACATGAACGCTCGCGCCTCTGCGCCGACCTGAGACAACCGGCGTGTTCGCAAACTCGCGAATAGCTTCCGCCCGTAGCGCCTGTCGACCCCGCCATCATCAAAAAACTTCAACATCGCACGATGTGCTTTCAGGAAGACCTCGCCGGGACTGGCCGTCGGATCGGGCAGCATCGATGCAGTGTCGTACTCCTCAACGAGGAGCCAGCCACCCGGCTTCAGGGCTGAAACCATGTGCTCCAGCGCCTCCTCGCGCTGCGGAAGATGCATGAGCACGAGGCGGGTGTACACAAGGTCGAAAGCTGTCTCCAGGGGTGGGTCTGTGACGATATTGTGGCGGCGCACCTCAATTCCAGAGTGCTTCAACGGCTCGAGAAAGCGAGGGTCGATGTCCGTGACCAGTACATGCCCCGTTGGGCCAACGCGTTCGGCTAGCCAACGGGCAATCGATCCTCCACCTCCTCCGACTTCCAGGCACGCCCACCCGTGACTGACGCCACATTTATCCAGATGGCGCACGGTACCCGAATCGAACAATTCCGAAAGAGCTGCGAACCGTTTGGAAGCTTCCGGGCTGTTGTTCGCAAGCAGGTAATTGTTGGGTGATGTCGGTGATTGCGGGACGACACGATCGCTCATGCTTTCTCCGTCAGCTGATAGTTAACGAATAGAACGGCAGACGCCGCCTTGTCGATGCCTGGCCTGAGCGAACCGGGTACAGCAACCAAGGGCAACTTCCCAACGGGGCACCGTGTCTCTCGGGTGTAGGCATGGAAGAACTGCGCGATTTCGTCCAGATGGCCGATCGAAGGGCGTCACGCCCTGTTCATCCGCGCTGTTTACAATGGCTGCATGTTCTTGCGCTCCGGTTTTCTGCATCGTATTTTTGCTGCCTGTCTTGTCCTCCTTCTCTCAATTCCCGGTTCTCTCGCGGCCAGTGCCCAGGCTTATGTCGGGAAACCGAAGCTCGTTGTCATTATCGTCATCGATCAGTTTCGCGGCGACTACCTCAATCGCCAGCGCGCGCAATTCAAGAATCGCGGCTTCAATCTCTTCATGAACCAGGGAGCGTGGTTCACCGACTGCTACTACGACTACGCCAACACCAAGACCGCTCCGGGGCACGCCACCATCGGCACGGGCGCATACACGGATGGCCACGGCATCGAATCGAACGAGTGGTGGGACGCATCGCGCTCCGACGAAAAGAAAGTCACGTCGGTTGAGGATGAGCGGTACCAGCTAGTCGATATTCCTCCCTCGTCCATCCCGGCCAATGCTCCCGGCGCGCCTGCGGATGCCGCCAGATTCCTGACCGGCGCGTCGCCACTGAATCTGCGCGCCTCCACGCTGGGCGACGAACTTCGGCTCGCGACGCAAGGCAAAGCGAAGGTCTTTGGAATTTCTCTCAAGGATCGCGCCGCCATCTTGCCGCCTGGCCACGCGGCAAACGGAGCATTCTGGATTGACAACGCCTCAGGCCAGTTCACCACCTCCACCTACTACATGGAGCACCTGCCCGAGTGGGCGCGCCAGTTCAACGCCAGCGGGCGGATCGCCGAAGCCGAGCGCGAGGCCAACGTCGAGAAGACAACGCAATTCTTCGAACTCGTAGGACGCACTCCCGCGGCCAACAGCTACGAGTTCGACTTCGCCAAGGCCCTGATCAAGGGCGAAAACCTTGGGGAGCGCGGCGTCACCGATCTGCTGACCATTTCGCTATCCGCGAACGACATTCAAGGCCACCAGATGGGCCCTGATTCCGACTCCGAAAATCAGATGATCCTGGCCCTCGACAGCCAGTTCGACAGCTTTTTCACTTGGCTCGACCAGAACATCGGTCTCAACAACGTGTGGCTGGCTCTGAGCGCCGATCACGGCATCGCGCCCATTGCTGGCGAAGCAGCCAAACTGGGCATGAACTCGGCCATGCTTACGATGAACAAGGTCTACCCGTGGCTCGAAGAAGAATTGAATAAGCGCCACTCACCTGGCGCGCACGTTCAGTACCTGATGCCTGGACCTGAACTCCCCTACATCAACCTCAACAAACACGCGTATGAGAAGCTGCACATCACAGAGCAGGCCGCCGAAGAAGAAGTCGCATCGCTTCTGCCCGAGGCCGTAAACGCCCAGAACCCCGCCCCGCAGCCCGTCGTCAAACTCGGCCAGCACGTTCAGACTGAGCCTTCGCAACACCGCCTGCCTTCCGTGCCGCAATTTGCGGGCGCCTACACGCGGCTGCAGATGGCCTACGGCCAGTTGCCACAAACCGAGCTGGGTCGCGAACTGGCACACAGCTACTCCTACCACGGCAACTGGTTCGTCATGCTGCTGCTGGGCGGTTACCAGATGGAAGATATTCGCGCCTGGGGCGGCACAACCCACTTCAGCCCGTGGTCTTACGACCGTCACGTCCCGCTGGCCTTCTACGGGAACGTCTTCGTCCCCGGCGAGTATCATGAACGTGTGGCTCCTGTAGATATGGCAACCACCTTCTCCGCGGAACTGGGCATTAATTTCCCCTCCGCAGCCGTAGGACGTGTGCTCACCGTTGCCCTTCAACCGGAGCAGAAGAAGTAAAGGCCAAAGGACAGATTCTCCGCGTGAAACCCGATATGAAAGTGCAGTTCGCTGGCATCGAGTTGACCAGCCCGGTCATCGCTGCCAGCGGCACTTTCGGATACGGCATCGAGTTTGAAGAGATCATTTCGCTCGAACGCATTGGAGCCTTCGTTACCAAGGGCCTTTCCCTCGAGCCCATCCAGGGGCACCCAGCTCCACGCATCATCCAGACCGCCGCGGGAATGCTCAATGCCATTGGCCTGCAGAACATCGGTGTTGCCGAATTCATCGAGAAAAAGCTGCCGGAGCTCCGGCGCTATCCCTCGTGCAAGTGCATCGTCAACGTCTTCGGCTACACGGTGGGGGAATACAAGGGTGTGGTGGAGCGGCTCAACGATGCTGAGGGGATCGCCGCGTATGAACTCAACGTCTCCTGCCCCAACGTCCACGCCGGCGGCATGGCCTTCGGCTCCGACTGCGGCTCGCTCGAGTACCTCGTCCGCGAAGTCAAAGCTGTTGCCAAACGACCCATCATCGTCAAGCTCTCCCCCAACGTCACCTCCATCGGCCAAATGGCTCGCACCTGCGCGCAATCCGGCGCCGACGCCATCAGCCTCGTCAACACCTTCCTCGCCATGTCCATCGATGTGGAGACGCGGAAGCCGCGGCTGACGAATGTGACCGGAGGCCTCTCAGGCCCCGCCATCAAGCCCATCGCTGTCCGCATGGTCTACGAAGCTGCGAAAGCTGTGTCGATCCCTATCATCGGTTTGGGCGGAATCATCACTCCTGAAGACGCGGTGGAATTCATGCTTGCCGGAGCCACAGCCATTCAGGTGGGCACCGCAAGCTACGCCGATCCACGCGCCACCGAACGCCTCGCCAAAGGCCTCGTCTCCTGGTGCCGCAGCCACCACGTGGAGCGCGTCGCATCCCTCACCGGTTCCGTCGAAATTCCCCAGAAATAGATCCCAGCAGCGCAGCGCGTGGGACCGTCATCTCTGGCCGGCGTTCCGGCGCGGGACTGCACCGAGTTTCCAGCCCTGCGAACTTTCCTATCCCGGATACCAAACCCTTCGCGGGTCAGATTCAGCTCTCTCAAATGTCCACGCGTCTTCGATCAAACGAGCCAGCTCCACGCGTGGTCTCCATTCCAGCAGCAGCTTCGCCTTGGTATTGTCCAGCCACGTGGAGTGAAACGGAGTCTTCACATCGACGCTCGGCATTCCGCGCGTCGCGCTCAGATACTTCGCTACCTCTCGATAATCCACCGGCTCATCCATGCAGATGTTGAATGTCTGCTGCCGCGCCTTCGGATGATCCAAAGCCATCAGGATGGCCTCTACCAAATCCGACACGTGCACAAAATTGCGCTTGACCGGCGTCCCATCAGGGTCAAGCATCACCGGCACGGCCTGGCTTCGCTGGTAGGCTTCCGCCGCTTCCGGACCCACCAGATCTCGCCAGCGCGGTCCGCCAAATACATCGTCACCAAAGCTGAGCGAGTACTTGAAGTCGTCCTTCTCCATGATCCATGGAGCCCTGAGGCAGCAGCCGTTCAGGTTGTACTGGACGTAGTACTGCTCAAGCATCACTTCTTCCAGCACCTTGGATAGCGCATAGCAGCCCGGGTACGCAGTGTGCTTCTGCGCCTCCGTTACTGGAACCGGGTGTGGATAGAAGAAGTGGCCGAGCGCTGCATCGCCACCGATAAGAATGAATTGCCGAAACCTGCTGCTGCGGCGGCTCTCCTCCAGCAGCCAGAAGAGCCCTTTGACAGTCACATCCATCACATCATCTTCGGTCTCTTTGCAGGTTGCGCAGTGAAGCACATGCGTCACGCCCTCCATCGCCTGGCGCACCACCGCCCGATCGCTAATACTCCCAGTTACGATCTCTACACGAGAACTCTGCTCCAAACGCCGATTGTGACAAAGCACGCGAATGGTTGAGCCGTCATGCTCCGGTTCATTCAGAATTCGGCGGACCACATTGCTGCCCACCTTGCCCGTCGCGCCCGTCACCAGGATGTGCCTCATCTGCATCTTCTCGTTCAAAAATCTCCCCTCACTCTGTCTGAACACTTCTGAAGAAGCTAAGCAATTTCAGTGCGCCTCTTTTCCCCAGGCTTCGACCTCCATCAAGGCGCACCACTTTGCCGGATCAGCAGGGACCACGTTCGCGATCCTCATCCACGCTACGCGTCGCGAGGGAAATTTGAACTCCTGAAATTCGGGCGAAGAACTCAGTCGAAGCGGAACGTGGCTTCCGTCGGAGAACTCGACATAGGCTTCCTTCCAATAGCTGTCATGCGGAAAATCTGCCCGCACCATCACTCTCAGCTTGTTCACGCGCACAGTCCTGCCAAAATCAAGCTTCCACCAGATATCTGTGCGCAGTTGCGGACCCCATGACTGGTAAGGCCAAATGCCATGATGCCCGTTCAGGCTGCGCCCATCGATCGCGTTGCGCGCCTCAAAATCGAACAAGCTTCGCGAAACGCTATTGGAACTCGCGTGAGGATAAAACTGGATCGAAGCGTCTTCCTTGCGCATCATGTCGCAGGGATTGAGCGCAAGGTTGCGATAGGCCGAGATCTCCCGCTTGCTCAGAGCGCGCAACGTGATGCGATGGGCGCTACCGGCAAAGCTCTCCGGGTCAAACGCGCTTCCGGTATCCTTCTCCTCCCGCCCCCACGGAATCTGGTACGACGCATCCTCAGACGCAGCACGCGGCGCGAAGAGGAAGCATTCCGGAATCGAATCGTCTACACGCAGCGCCAGCCACTGCGCGCCGCCGAAAACAATCTGGTCGCCGGGCTGGTACGCTCTCTCAACCGTGAGCGACGCGCTACTCAGCTTCCCGGGCTGCGCCTCTCCGTGGGCAATGCTCTTTCCCTGAGCATCCTGCAACTGTACGTGGACGCCGGCTTTCGCCTTGTCTGCGCCAGGTTCGTTGGCAGCCCCCGCGCTTAGAGCGCAGGCGACAGCCGCCAATGCCACGGCGCCGTGCAAACGACGCAGGCCAAGAGCCGCTCTTCCGATCATCCGAGCCTCCCACAAATCCGATAAGGGCCAACCTGCAATACAGGGAAATCTACAGAATGCAGCGGAACCGTCTGCCCCAAGGCGTTGCCAACCAGGAAAAAATGCACCGCCCGGCTCCGTGGGCCAGAGAATTCTAGCAATTCCTCATGGATGAGAACACTCAATTCAGGCTCGGCGTGCAAATCATAGGAGAACGGAACATTGTGACGGGCTGATGAGCAGATTCCTGCGCTGACAAGCCCACAGAGAGTCTCAGGTTCCGCACTTCTTTCGGTGCACAACTCATGACCTTGGTCGCAATCCAATTCAGAAATCGTAATCGCCTCATTACCAGAGAGACATTCGTCTCCGCCGATTCCCGTTGTAGTGTTGAGTCCACCCACATCTCAGGAGCCATGCATGATTGTCGCGACGAGATCCGCTCCGAACGTTCTCCTGCTGTTGTGCAGCACGACCGCGATCCTGATGACCATCACCGGCCTTGTGTTCCTCCTCGGCACGCACTTGATCACTGCGTTCAGCCGCGGTCCGCGCCTCATCGGAGAAACGGACGCCATCTCGGTCGCCCTCATCTTCGGCGGAATCGCCGCCGCCCTCAAAACCATCGAGATCCGCGTCAGAGCCGAGCGCGAATCCCACATCGAGTAGCCCCCTCGATAATCTGCGTCTCCCATCCAACTCGCGTCATCGAACAAGCTGCACCCACTCTTTTCGCAGGAGCAGCATCGATGAAAGTCGTCCTCTACGGCGCATCCGGCAACTCTGGCAGCCGCATCCTCCACGAACTCCAGTCCCGCGGCCACGAAGTCACAGCCGTCGTCCGCAACCCTGAAAAGCTCCCCGCCGGAACTAAATCCGTTCGCGACGACCTCAGCAGCGTCGATCGCATCGCAGAAATCATCGCCGGCTCCGACGCCGTCGTCAGCGCCTACATGCCCCCGCCCGAAGACACCGATCAGCTCGTCGCCGTCACCGGCCGTCTGGTCGACGCGGTCCGCAAAGCCGGCAACCCGCGTCTCGTTCTCGTTGGCGGAGCAGCATCGCTGGAAGTTGCGCCCGGACTGACGCTGCTGGCTTCAGGGCATGTTCCGGAGGCGTGGCTTCCGATCGCGACTTCTCACGCTAAAACCCTTGAGCTTCTGAAGAGTTCGGAGATTCCGTGGACTTACTTCAGCCCCGCGGGATTCTTCGAGCCCGGCCAGCGTACGGGCAAGTTCCGCCTCGGCAAAGATCGGCTCATTACCGATGACAGAGGCGAGAGCCGCATTTCGTATGAAGACTATGCCATCGCCCTCGTCGACGAACTCGAACAGCCCGCAAACATCCGCCAGCGCTTCACCATCGGCTACTGAGGCGAAAAAACGGGTGCCCCCTGTTCCTTCGCATTTTGGGGGATCGTGGAACGTAATCTCATCGCCGAAATGAACACCAAGTACCCGGCCCTCGCTAAGCGAAGCTGGAATGAGAGCATTCTGAACAATAAGAAACGATTGTCATCCTGAGCGAAGGTCGTTCGCAGCGCGAACGACCGCAGTCGAAGGACCTGCAGTTTGTCCTCCTTCTCTCAACCCGGGGCCCAACCCATCTCGAAGAGATGTGGGAAACGTCCCTCCCCCTCTTGTAATCTCATCTCCGAGATGAAGAACATTTTTCTGCCCTGCTTTTATTCCTCCTCGCCCTGAGCGAATGCAGCCTGAGAGCATCGTGAACAATAAGAAACGATTGTCATCCCGAGCGAAGGTCGTTGGCAGCGCGAACGACCGCAGTCGAAGGACCTGCAGTTTGTCCTCCTTCTCTCAACCCGGGGCCCAACCCATCTCGAAGAGATGTGGGAAACGTCCCTCCCCCTCTTGTAATCTCATCTCCGAGATGAAGAACACTCTTCCGCCTCTTGTTTTATTCCTGCTCGCCCTAATTACCGTTCCCTGCGCACCATCTCAAACCACCGCCCGGCCGCCGATGAACGAACTCGCCGCCGCCGGCGATCAGCCCGACGATCCCGGGCCCCTCGCGACTGACCTCTCCGCGAAGCTCAAACGTCGCGACATCCAGAAAGCCATGAAGCTCGTTGCCGACTGGCAGATCAAGCACTCGGATGATCGGTACAACATTGACTGGACCTACGCCGCACTCTACGACGGACTTCTCGCCGCAACAAAGACAACGGGCGACAAGAAATATCACGACTGGGTGCTGAAGGTTGCCCATGATTACAAGTGGCAGCTCGCCCCACGATTCGCCCACGCCGACGATGAAGCCATCGGCCTCACCTATCTCGCCTTCTACAACGAGAGCCATAACCCTGAAGAACTCGCCCCTACCCGCGAGGGCATGGACAAACTCATCGCCCGTCCTGACGACCCAGCCAAAAATCTCTGGTGGTGGTGCGACGCGCTCTACATGGCTCCGAAAGTTCTGGCAGAGCTATCGCTCACCACAAAAGACCACCGCTACATCGACTTCATGGATCACGAGTGGTGGCTCACATCGGGATCGCTTTATGATCCCGCCGAACATCTCTACTATCGCGACAGCCGCTTTTTCAACCAGCGCGAAGCCAACGGCCAGAAGATCTTCTGGTCGCGCGGCAACGGATGGGTTCTCGCCGGACTTGCCATGGTTCTGGATCGCATGCCCCAGAACTACCCTTCGCGCGCAAAGTACATCGAGCAATACAAGCAAATGGCCGAACGCATCGCCGCGCTGCAACCGCCGGATGGCCTGTGGCGCGCCAGCCTTCTCGATCCCGGCTCCTATCCGAATCCTGAAATCTCCGGCACCGCTTTCTTCACCTACGGCCTCGCCTGGGGAATCAACCACGGACAACTGGATCGCAAGAAGTATCTTCCCATCGTCAGCAGGTCGTGGAAGGGCATGCTCACGCACGTCTACGCTGATGGCCGCTTAGGCTCGATCCAACCCATCGGCGGAGAACCCGGCAAATTCAAGCCATCCTCCAGCTACGTCTACGGGGTGGGCGCATTTCTGCTGGCCGGATCCGAGCTCAATCAGATTTCAAAGTAGACGAGAGAGTATGGAACTTCCGATGCGTGAGCTACGCGGCCAGTCTGATCGTCAGGTGAATGTTGCACCTGGGGTTTGAATCTGACGTCACTCGACCGCATACCAGGGTTCAGCTAAATCTCTATCCAATCGACGTCGTCGCTTCGAGCGCCAGTTTCGAGAAAACGTGAAGCTACCACTCGCCCACAATCCGTCCAGAGCACCAGTCCTGCAGACATTTGCTAAGCTTGTCCTGCACAATGAACAAGACAACCAGCGAGAATAGACGCCCGGTGGACCGCCCAGCCTCTACCGATATCGAAAGAAAAGAGACACCATTTGAGGCAGTCGCCGGCATCAGCTCGGTTCTGGTGGTGGGATTCTTCATTCTGACACTTTTGGCTCAGAACTACATGATCCCGTCAGGCTCGATGAAAAATACGCTGCTTGTGGGCGATCACGTCGTTGTCGACCAGATCACTCTGGCATCGCCCGCTCGGTGGATCCCACTCGTTAGGTATCGCGAACCCAGACGCGGCGAAATCATGGTGTTCCATAAGCCCGTTTATCAGCCCGGCATCGATGCGCCCAATGCTGATGGAACTCCGCAGTATACGACCCTGGTGAAGAGACTGATCGGCGTACCGGGCGATCATCTTCATCTACGCAACGGCATCGTGTATGTGAATGGCATCGCACAACCGGCGGGATTTGCGCAGCCGACTACGAAGGACAACTTCAACGAGTTTCTCGATGATTTCCCCGCAGTTTCCCCGGCTGAGGCATCTGGGTCAACGGAGTCGTGGGCTGTGAACTTCTCAAGTTATATCCATGACGGCGACCTGGTAGTTCCCCCCGGCATGTATTTCATGATGGGCGACAACCGGCACAACAGTCTGGACTCGCGCTTCTGGGGGTTCGTGCCCAGGGCGAACATCATTGGAAGGCCGCTATTCAACTACTGGTCGTTTGAGACTCCGGAACGCGACTCCGAAAAGGCGGGTATCGGCCAGAAATTTGCATCGATGGGCCACATCGCGCTCCATTTCTTCTCGGATACGCGCTGGAAACGCACCTTGAAAGTTATCCGCTAGACCAATTTCGAGATGCATTTGGAAAACAGGCCGAATTCCATTCTGCTCGTATCACTAGCAAACTGGACACTGAGCTCATATTCTTGCAACCACCCGGCTAATCCCAAGGTGAGCTGGCGTAGGGGAGCCTCCGGTCGTGGCGAGCTACCAAGTCCGGAAGCAACTCGGCAAAGCTACGATCTGTGTAGTCCCACGGTATAGAGTTCCTCATTGCTAGTCCTTTTACGCCTTTGCTTCTTGTCTCGTTTGCCTTACTATGGCGGCAATGGATTCCCCTATTCTGGAAGAACTTCAGGATTTGCCGAAGATTCCAGGTGTTGTTGTCACAAAGTTTCTCGCATCTGTGCGTCGAATCTTCGACGACGATCTGCGATCCGTGGTTCTGTATGGCAGCGGTGCTGAAGGCCGTCTGAGAGCAACCTCGGACGTTAATCTCCTAATCGTTCTTTCCGCGTTCAATTCGGCTCATGCGACTGAGTTGCAATCGCCGTTCACTTCTGCTGCATCAGCAGCCAACCTCAAGGCAATGTTCCTCCTTGAGTCGGAGGTTGGCCCTGCTCTGGAACTGTTCGCCGAGAAATTCTCCGACATACTGCGTCGGCGCCGCGTTCTGTTCGGCCCCGATCCGTTTGCAGGTGTCACGATATCGCGTACTGCAGAGATTTGGCGGCTCAAGCAGGTTCTGCTCAACCTGACTTTGCGACTGCGGGAAGCATACGTGGAACATGGTTCCGCTCCAGAGCGTGTCTCACGCCTGATTGCTGATTTTGCTGGCCCAATTCGTTCCTGTGCCGCTACGCTGTTTCAGCTCGAAGGGAGAGCAGCGATGCCACCCAAAGAAGCTCTGGGTGAATTCGTCAGTTCTCTCCAAGGCAACTGGGAAGATGTGCTGGCTCACATTTCCGAAACGCGAGAACGAGTTCGACTCTCACCTGACATAGCAGAGGCAACTATGTTCCGACTGATTGAGCTGACAACGCTCCTCAGGATGCGTATCGAGGCATTGCGCTGACCATGTCTCCCTTCGATCTTCGGGGTCCTGAGTTTCTGGTTTTTTATGCGTTCCTGGGCATCCTTGTCTCTGGAATGCTCCTCAGGTTACGTCGCCTCATCGAACCGCGCGGTGACGTCAAGATCGACATGTCGGATCCCTATCAGATCGCGTTTTTGCGTGGCGGCAAGAACGAACTTATCCGGGTCGCCACTATTTCTCTCGCTCATCGAGGTTTGCTACAGGTTTCCGACACGGCGGTGTCGGAAACTACTCCAGGTAGTGCGAACAGTGTGCGTGTTCCAATTGAACGGCACCTTCTCTTGCATTTCGCCGACGCCAAAGAAGCTACATCTGCATATTCCGATCCAGGGTGTTCGTTCGCATCGGAGTCTTACAGTGAAGCCCTGCAAAAGCTCGGGTTGCTGCCTGACGCCACAATCCTTGCTCGGCGATCGCTGGTCCTGGGCCTCGCACTTTTTCTCTTGTTTGGGGTCGCGCTGGCCAAGATCATCATCGCCCTAATGCGAGGTCATACAAACATCGGATTTCTTATCATGATGTCGGGCCTTTTCGGGTTCGTCGCATTCAAAATCATCTTTCCTCGCTTGACCATAGCTGGAGAGGTTTTGCTTAGCGATCTGCGCTTTCTGTTTGGCTCATTGAACAGCCGTCCAGCCGGCTCATTGGCCCATGCCGATGTGGCTCTTCTGGCGGCTGTATTTGGGATCAATGCCGTTCCACTCATTGATTTTCCGTACGCAAGGACGCTGTACCCAAAGGCCGCCGCAACCTCGGGCAATTCCTGTGGAGCGGGCTGTGGCTCAAGCGGAGGAGATAGTGGCGGAAGCGGATGCGGCGGCGGATGTGGTGGCGGATGCGGTGGATGTGGAGGCTGAGAGATGCAGGATGTAGTCGGAATGGGCTGGCGCCCAGAACTCGCAACTCAAATCCTCTCCAATCTCGATCGCATCGATCTGGTCGAGGTGATTGCCGAGGACTTCTATAGTGGCCGAGCCGCGGCCAATGCTCTCAAGTTCCTCTCGAAGCAGCTCCCGATAACGGTGCATGGCATTTCGTTGGGCATGGCTTCAGTCTCTCCTGTCGATCGTCGTCGTTTGGACAAGGTCGCCCGATTAATGGATTACGCGCAGCCACAGTCATGGTCAGAGCACCTGGCTTTTGTGCGCGCAGGCGAGGTTGAGATAGGGCATCTGGCAACTCCCCCCATGACCTCAGATACTGTCGAAGCTACTGCGGCCAATCTAGCTGTAGCCAAGGCAGTGGTGGGATTGTCACCGTTGATGGAAAACATCGCTACATTGATCTACCCGCCCTTTAGTGACCGGGATGAACCGACTTGGCTTTGCGAGACGATCAACGCCTGCGACGGCAACATGCTGCTTGATCTTCACAATCTCTTTGCAAATTCGATGAACTTCGGACTCGACCCAAAGGAGTTCCTTTCCCGGTTGCCCGCGCATCGCATTCACGGAGTCCACATCTCGGGCGGTCAATGGATTGATGCAGGCGTTGCTGGCGAGCAGCGCCTGCTGGATGATCACCGTCACGATCCACCGGATCCCGTCTACGATCTTCTATCGGAACTAGCCTCAAGGTGCCCTAATCCGTTGACAGTGATTCTTGAGCGCGATGGAGACTACCCTCCGATGGATCATCTGCTTGCACAACTGGACCGTGCGCGAACCGCACTCAAGCGCGGCAGGGCTACTCTTCGAAACACATGCAGTCCAACGTCGGTCAATGGAACGCGCAGTCTACAAGACATCGTTGCGAGCAGAACGTAAATGAGGGATCCAAGACAGGTCTATTCAGCAAGGTTGGAGCGGTTCCTCACGACTCTCTACGCCGATCCTGATGCGCTCGCTCGTTTTCTTGCCTCTCCCGAAACAGAAGCCTGTCGTGCCGGACTGACCGAACAGCAGCGTCTGAAACTCAAGGACCTCGACATTGCTGGACTTAAGCTAGCCTCGCGCAGCTTCGCTAACAAGCGAGCTTCCAAGTCGGCAGCGCTGAAATCATCGAGATCCGGATGGTGGACCAAGATTTCGGCCACCTTTCCGCGATCCTGGTGGTTCTCTTCGAAGCGATAAATTTTGATGAAATATTCTGGGTGACTGCTGGCCAACGCACTTTCACCCGGTTTCGCCTCAAAGAGACAGTCGGCCACAACCCACCCCTCGCACCAGAAATCTTCAGACAAGGCGATGGGTGAGTGCATTGGCCTTGGTTTCTAGTTGTCACCAGATGCGACTTTGCAGCACTAGCGGCCAATAAGACCCAAACCGACGTATCGGTACCAATTAGCTCATGGGCGTATTGAATGCTCTTGCGTTGATCGATGTGACTGCTGCTTGTTGTTCTGCACAACTAGACCTGGACGGTGCCCCCATCAACGAACAACTCGATGCCGGCGATGTAGCTGGCATCGTCTGAAGCGAGGAAGACGGCAGCTTTCGCAACCTCTTCTGGTCTGCCAACGCGACCCAGCGGAACACTCGAGGCCAGCTGCGCATAGAGAGCTTTTTTCTCCTCCTCATTGTGCGCCAGGCCGCTCAGTCCGGGTGTATCGATAGGACCGGGGCTTATCACGTTGACACGAATCTTTCGATCCTTGAGATCGTTGGTCCAGCCGCGCGCGAACGAGCGCACTGCTGCTTTGGTTGCCGAATACACGCTGAAATTCGGATTACCCTGCACAGAAACGATGGAAGCATTCAGCAGGATGGCTCCTCCTTCCGGAATCAACGGAAGCGCTTTCTGCACGGTGAAGAGAACACCCTTCACATTCGTATCGAACGTTTGGTCGTATTGCTCCTCGGTGATTTGACCGAGAGGCGCAAACGATCCTCCGCCGGCGTTCACGAAGAGAACATCAAGGCGGCCCTTCTCACGCTGAATCTGCGCATAGAGTGCATCAAGTTCGACAAGGTTCGACGCGTCCGCCCGGATTGCCTGCGCCTGTTCGCCCAGAGCTTCCGCAGCGGAAGAGAGTTCCGGTTGACGCCGACCGGTGATGTAAACGAAGGCGCCTTCCTTGATGAATTGTTCCGCCGTCGCAAAGCCAATACCCGAACTACCGCCTGTGACTAGGGCGACTTTGCCTTCCAGCTTCCCCGCCATGCTCTACCTCCGGTTAATCTCCGCAATGACCCGCAAAGCGTGTGAGCAGCCCATCGTCCTCATGGCTGACGCCAAACAAATCTGAAGTCAGGCCTGAAAAAACGCAAGCAGTTCGGCGTTTACTATCTCTGCGTGCGTGGTAATCATCCCGTGAGGGAGATCCTTGTAGGACTTGAACGTTGCATTCTTGAGTAATTTTGCAGTGCGCGGCCCAGCCGCCACGTAAGGCACAATCTGGTCGTCCTCGCTATGCATCACGAGCACCGGTATCGTGATTTTTCCCAGATCTTCGGTAAAGTCAGTTTGGGAAAAAGCCACGATGCCGTCGTATTGCGCTTTCGCTCCACCGATCATGCCCTGCCGCCACCAATTTCCGATTACTCCCTCTGACGGTTTCGCGCCCGGCCGGTTGTAGCCAAAGAACGGTCCTTCTGGCACATCTCGATAGAAGCGAGCCCGGCTGGCGGCCAGCTGCGCCTGCAATCCGTCGAACGCTTCTTTCGGAAGGCCAAGCGGATTCGCTTCAGTCTTCACCATGAGCGGCGGAACTGCGCTGATCAGCGCAGCTTTTGCGGCGCGCTTCTGCCCATGTCGCGCAAGATATCTAACCACTTCTCCGCCACCTGTGGAGTGGCCAACATGGATAGCTTCGTTGAGGTCGAGGTGCTGCACTACCGCCGCCAGGTCGTCAGCATAGTGATCCATATCGTGACCATCCGCAACCTGAGTCGATCTGCCATGGCCACGACGGTCGTGGGCGATAACGCGGTACCCATGCTGCAGGAAGAACAGCATCTGCGTATCCCAGTCATCGGACGACAAGGGCCACCCATGACTGAAAACTATTGGTTGGCCCGTACCCCAATCCTTATAGAAGATGTCGATTCCATCAGTACCTTTCACGAAAGGCATCTTGAGTCCTCCGGGGATGTTCAGATTTTGTGGCCCTTAAACGCACATGGAAGAGTGCTGAAGCGGCTTCTCCGGGGTAGTACGAGCCGGACAAAGGTCCGCTCAATACTACTACCTCAAAACACTGAGAATTGTGAAAATGTGCCGTTTGCTGGGGAATACCGGGAGGAGGTGAACTGGAAGAGTGAGCGATAAGCTTCCCAATGCGCTCCGTCGTTCCAGATGACGACGCGACTCCCATCAGCTGGAAACCCCTGTCTTCCGACAAGCGCCGCTATTCTGTGCGAAGGGCACGCATGGGTTCTACTGACGCGGCTCGTCTCGCAGGGGCGAAGCAGGCAAGAATCGCGGCGACTAACAGAACGACTGCTACCGAGATAAATGCGGATAGATCGAGCGCCTGCACTCCGAATAGCATACTCCGCATTCCGCGGCCGACGAAGAAGGCGCCGAACAGCCCGAGCCCCAGCCCGATTGCTGCCAGCAGCACGCCGTCGCGAATGATCAGGCCGACGACCTTGTCGCGGCTGGCGCCAAGAGCCATGCGAAGCGCAATTTCATGCGAGCGCTGGGCCACCGAGAACGACATCACGCCATAAATACCAAGCGTGGCAAGGAATAACGCGACCACCGCAAACGTGGTGAAGAGGATCAACGTGAAGCGCTGGTTCGCCATCGATTGGACTACTACTTCATCAAGCGTCTTCGGGTCGGCAAGGGCCACAGTGGGATCGACCTTGTGCACCGCTGCGGCGATGCTTTTCACCATGGTCGAGGGATTCTCCTGAGTGCGGACGCCGAAGCTTGCCTGAGGCCACGGGATCTGCCAAAACGGAATAAGCATCACCGGGTTTTCCTCGCGCTGACCGGGAGCGTGCGTGCCGTGGAAGGTGCCGATGATTTGCCACGAAATTGGCGGCCCCAGCTTGGTTACGCCGGGGATGAGCTGCTCGACGAGAACGCGTTGGCGAAGCGGATCTTTGCCTTTGAGAAATTTGCTAACGAAGTCCTGATTAACCAGGGCAACTTTGACCGTGGATGCGTTGTCCTGATCCGTGAAGGGTCGGCCCGAGATAAGCTGAACGCCGTAGGTCTGGAAGTAGTCGGGCGTGACCATGCCGAAGCCGGTGCCCGGGCGTTCGGATGGGTTGGAATAACTCTGTCCGCCCTCAAGCGTGAACGGCATTCCAAAGCCCGCGCCGTAGAGAGGATGGCCGATCAGGATCGCCGCGTGGGTCACGCCGGGAACAGCATCGATATGAGACAGAATGTCGCGATAGTACGCGGTGATCTGATTAGGATCCTTGGAGCGCGTATCCGGGACGGGCAGGTAGAAGGTGAGGACGTGATCGGTCTTGAGGCCGAGATCCACATGCGCGAGATTCCAGAAACTGTGGATGGTCAGGCCTGCGCCCGCAAGTAGCGTGAGCGCGAGCGCGAATTCGCCGATGACGAGAATCCGGCGAAGCAGTTGCTTGCCCGCTCCCGTGCCGGCGCGGCCGCCCTCCTTGAGGGTCTCCGCGGGATCCACGCGCGATGCATACCAGGCGGGTGCCAAACCCGCGAGCAGACCGGCCAGCGTCGTAGCGGCGAGAGTAAAAAGCAGGATCGGAATGTTGAGTCGCAGGTCGGCCTCAGTCGGCAGCGTGTCCGGAGGCATCGCGGCTACAAGCCCTTTCAACATGGCATAGCCCACGCCCACGCCAAGTGCTCCACCAGAGAGCGCCAGCAGCAGGCTCTCAGTAAGCAGCTGGCCGAAGATGGTGCGACGCCCGGCGCCGAGCGCACTGCGCACAGCGAGTTCCTTCTGCCGCGTCATTCCGCGAGCCAGCAGCAGATTCGCAACGTTGACACAGGCAATCAGCAGCACGAACCCCACGGCCCCCAGGAGCAGCCAGAGCATCTTGATCCGGTCTTTGGGCATGTAGTCGTTCTTGAGCGGTTCCACATAGGCGCCCCAACCCTGGTTGCTTTTGGGATACATCTGGGCGATGTGCGCCGTCACTGCATCCATATTCTGCTGCGCCTGCTTGATCGTCACGCCAGGTTTAAGGCGTCCCATCACGTTGAGCCAGTGAAAGTCGTGATTGATCTGTTCCGGCTTGAATACAAGAGGAAGAATGATCTGCGTCTGCTCGCCGTGGGCATTGGCGCCGTCCTGCTCCACGCCCACCACGGTATAAGGCTCGTCGTTGAGGCGCAGCGTGGTGCCGACGATATTCGGATTGGCGCCCAGCTTCCGCCACAGCTTGTAAGTGAGGATCACGACGTGATCGCGTCCGGACACACCTTCTTCCGGCAGGAAGTAGCGCCCCATTAAGAGCGGCTGCCCAACCATCTGGTGCTTGGTGGCCGATTCCAGGCTTGCGTCGACAAATTCCGGCTGATCCTTGGTGGCAAGGTTGTAGCTGTTACCGCTCAAGGCAGATAGATCCTGGAAAACAGTACTCTGCTGCTTCCAATCCAGGAAGTCTCCGGCTGAGACGCTGTTGTGAAAGTTCTGGATTCTCGACCAGACCATTACAAGCTGGTCCGGCTGAGGATACGGCAGGGGAGCGAGAAGCGTGGCATAGTCAACAGTAAAGATGGCTGTATTGGCGCCGATGCCGATGGCCAGGGTGAGCAGAATGGTGGCGGTCAGGCCGGGATTTCGAGCCAGCATCCGAAGGCTGAACCGAAGGTTTTGAACAAGAGTCTGCATCGGTGTCTCCCTTGATCGTTCTGCTGCAACAGCCCTTCAACGTCGCTATGCGGAGTGGATCGATCCAGGTTGACTTGCGTTGTCGCCCGAAGGCATAGAGCAATGTTGAACTCGAACAGCGCAATTTCGATTCGATGTTTTCGGACCCGTTCCACAGCGACCGATTTTCAATCAGAAATAAATCTGAACCGTAAACAAGAGTCCCAGCGTACCTTCCAGGTACCGGAATAGACGAAAGAAGGACGAAAAACGCGCAAAGGTTTAGGTGAATTTTCTGACTCGGTAATCCGACGTGCTGCTTGAACCGAGGGTACTCCACCCTATGTAGCATTCTGTATGCCAGAACGAGTGCAGTTGTCAAGCAATTTGCCACGAAATGCAAGGCGCATTCCGATGCAGGGAACACCGGCCCTAAGGTCTGTGAAGCGGCAGAGCCCCCGAACGGTCCGTCCGCGAAACGATCTTGCACCCGAATTCATCGTCGCGTCTGGTCCGCCCTTTCATCCCAAAGCGACAGTCGCCGACCATACAACAATCACACTCCACAGCTCGCGCCCAAATACAGACTGTCATCCCGAGCGACCAACGGGAGTCGAGGGACCCGCAGTTGCTTCTTGTCAGCTGCCCAACCAAACTTTCTCAATCTCCGAGTGCCCGACCACTCGGGACTTGCGCCTCCTTATCCCGCCGGTTCCGAGGTTCCAAGCAGATTGCTCGCGCCAACCCCAACGTAGAAATACCGTTGACAGCCTGAATATTTCCGCAGTACGCTGCCGTTTCGATAAGGAGCAAGGAATGAGATCAATTCTTGGTTCAGCTCTATTGCTGTCGCTCGCTACGATCTGCATTGCGCAAAACCCTCCCACTTCTGACGAGGGTGCCATTCGAAAAGCAGCTACAGAGTGGTCGCAGAGCGCCAACCTCAGCAGTCTCGACAAATGGGTGACTTTTTATGCGGAGGATGCCTCTGTGCTTCCCTTCAATGCTCCCCTCGTGCAGGGCAAGAACAATATCCGACAGTATTGGGCTCAACTATTTTCGAAGCCGGGATGGCATCTCTCCTTCGCCCCGACAAAGATCGAAATCTCGAAAGCAGGCGATATTGCCTACGAAATCGGTACGGCAGAACTCACTCTCAATGACGCTGACGGTCATCCAACCACCACCCAAGGAAAGTATGTGGTGGCATGGAGAAAGGACTCAAATCAGCAATGGAAGGCTGTTGCCGACATCTTCAATACTGACAAATGAGCAACGCGTCATCGGTGCTGATTTGAGAACCTCGACGCACGTTCCGGGCGGTAACCGGCGACTGACACTTTGAGGGCAATTCCTTGCCAAACCGACAGTGACGACCCTTCCCGAATCGTAGAACGGGTCCGAAACACTATCATTCTTGGCATGCCTAGCCTTCGCGTTCAGATCGTGCGCTTCGTAGATGAGGAGCCCCAACCGGGGATTGTTGAAGCGCAGTTTCGTGATGCTCAGGGTAGATTGCATTCGATCATCGACAAGGTTCCTTTGTTCACAAGCGCGGACCTCTGGTCCGATTGGAAATACCCTCAGCCGGGATATATAGAATGTCGCGTGATCGAGACATCACCCGGCCCTGGCGGGAACCTCGCACGCATAAACATCGGAGCCTTTCACTTCGAAACGACGAACGAGAGTCCAGAATTTGTGGTGAAAGAGTCTGAATTAAGCGAGCCCATCCCATTCCGATATGGAGGCTTCTGGGATGTTCCTCGTTACCTGCTGCTGGGCTATCGCGGGAAGACTCTTCTTCTACAGAGTCCCTTTGACGACACCTCGGATGAGTACCCGGACGTCTACTCTGTTTATGAGGTGCCAGACACGATTTCGCGATCAGTGCTGGAAGGCGACCGGACGCTGCTGAAAGACGCCGACTTGCGCTTGGTTGGCGAGATACCAATCAGCACGGTGGTCTTTGATCCAACGAAGCGCCGCACACTCGATTCATCATGTCTCGACCCTCTTTTCCCATCCAGGATTGAGTGACCGGCCATCCGGACCTTGAGAGCAAGAAATTACCGAGTCCGCAGAATCGATCGATCCCAAACTCACCCTGCCGCGCGTGGTCCGGGCGCGTAATTTCGGCTTGTCAATACTTCCACCTTCCCTCTCTCGCCTAACCTCCTGATTCCACTCCGAAAGTTCCTCCTCTCCGTTTTGCAGGTTGGCCACCCTGTTTGGCGCACACTTATCTTGTAGTAGAAATCTCGTTCTGAATCACTTGAAATCGCCATGAACGCCCAGTTCACTCGAACACCAGTGAGCCCGGGCAATCCACGCCAATTTCGCCAAGCGGCGAGGGTGCTAACGTGCGCGTCTGCGCACGCTAACTCCGCTAGCCCCGCTAGCTCCGCTTCTACCAATTACGAACCTCCAACCCGGAACAGACTGATCCCTGTCTTTCAAGGAGACCTCTCATGCTACGTCGATGCCTTCAGACACTCGAAAACGGCCAGCGCTGCAACGCACCCGCAACCGAAACCTCCAAATACTGCCGTCATCACGACCCACAGCTCCCAGCCAAACCAGCCAAAGAAGCATCCGCAGAGATGGAACCGCTTCACCTCCCGCTCATCATCGACAGGTCCTCGGCTCTCACCGCCGTCAACATCGTTCTCCAGGCCATGGGCGAACGCCGCATCAAGCGCTCCGTTGCCGGTACGTTCCTTTCCGGCATCAAGCTCGCATCGCGCGTTCTCACCGAAATGGCCGAAGCACACGAAACCCTGTCTCCGGCCGACATGCATAGGTTCCGTTCCATGCGCAGCTCCGACCGCGTTCAGCCAGCGCGCACCGACGACAAGCTTGCCATAGCCCTGGCCGCCGCCGGAGAGAGCCGAAAGCCAACCCCCTTCAGCGCGCCACGTCCGTCTTTCGCATATCAGTCTGATGACGATCCGGCGACCGCCCGCATGATCAAGGAAATCCTGGCCCAGTCTCACCAACTCGCCGAAGCGCAAAACCAAAACGCGAAGAGGTAAAGCGAAGAGCTATAGCTTAAAAAGGGCAGCTAACTTCAATGCCATCTATTACGCACAAAATTTAATGTAAAAAAAGGAACTCAACAAAGCGGCCACAGACGGGTCAAATACTCTGACCCCGCAGCACCAAAACACAACAATCCGCTGACCAGAAACTCCTCCTCGCCACGAAGCACCCTCGATCCCTGCCCATTCCCCTCTCTCCGCGCAACTCTCCGAAATAATCCAACCTTTCGTGAACACCATAAATCCTTCCCCAACACCGGCTGACAAACCAGCCGCACGAATTACGCGCAAAAACCGCAAAAAGAAGTTCCCCATTCGCCCCTTGGTCCAAATCTCATGATGATCTCATCGGAGCCTCATCCAGGAATGTTTCATCGCTCCTACACTCGGTTTATCGGGCCATAGATAACGAGAACACCAGGAGATTGAAATGAGTACTTCCCCCACGGTTTTGTACCTTCGATTCAAGTTGCGGGTGCCACCCGATGACTTGTTTGGCCACTGCCGGCAGGCAGCGGAAAAGATTGCCTCAGCAGAAGGCCTGATCTGGAAGATCTGGCTCGCGCAGCAGGAGCAGCGCGAGATGGGCGGCGCCTATCTATTCGCCGACCGCCAGGCTGCCCTGCATTACCTGAACCACCCAATCGTGCAGGCAGTTTGCACCAACCCGGCAGTGATGTCCGTCGATTCCCAGCTCTGGGATGTGGACGAGTCACTCTCCGCGATAACGCGAGGTCCTTTGCAGGATCTTCGCATGGAAGAACCAGTGGTAACGATGGCGGGAGGTCGCTAATGCAGAGTCAGAGTGCAGAGAACGCGAAAGAAAACATGCAGCAGAGAGTCGAGCAGTTCGCTGGCCAGGTGGTTACGGACCTTGCCGCAGCGATGGCGGGCGTGATGACCAATCTGGGTCACAAGCTGGGCCTTTACGGTGCAATGGCGGAGAGCGGCCCAATCAGTTCAGCTGAACTTGCACGTCGCACGTCTACGAATGAGCGCTCTGTGCGCGAGTGGCTGCATGGGCAAGTAGCCGGCGGATACGTACTGTTCGACGCCGACAGCAAACACTATGTGTTGCCACCGGAACACGCTTTCGTACTGGCGAATCCCGAGAGCCCAGCCTTTCTTCCGCCCGCGTTCGATGTTGCGGCTTCACTGTGGCACGACGAGGACGAGATCAAGGCTGCATTCCGTTCTGGAAAAGGAATGGGCTGGCATGAACACAACTGCCGGCTGTTCACGGCAACGGAGGCGTTCTTCCGCAACGGATACCGCGCGCATCTGACGCAGAGCTGGATTCCGGCCCTCGATGGTGTGCAGGAGAAGCTGGCGCGAGGCGGACGCATTGCGGATGTTGGCTGCGGGCACGGTGCTTCGGCGATTCTCATGGCGCAGGCATTTCCGAAGTCGACGATTGTGGGGCTGGATTATCACGAGTCGTCGATTGCCGTTGCGCGGGAACGTGCCAAGCAAGCCGGAGTGTCGGATCGGATTCAATTTGAGGTGGGAACTGCGCGAGCGCTTGCCGGCCGAGATGAGCGATTCGATCTCGTTTGCTTCATGGATTCGCTTCATGACATGGGCGATCCGCTGGAAGCAGTGTGGGCATCGCGAGAGGCGCTGGCTCCGGACGGTGCGCTGATGCTGGTGGAACCGTTCGCAAAGGACAAGCCGGAAGAGAATGTCGGTCCTGTGGCACGGATGTATTACTCGGCCTCGGCTGGTCTTTGCACCCAGAATGCGCTGTCGCAAGGAGGAAGGTATTCGCTGGGGGCGCAAGCCGGAGCGAAGGAGTTGATTGCGATTCTGAAGGACGCGGGATTCGGGAGCGCGAGGGTGGCGATCGAGACGCCGTTCAATTTGATCGTGGAGGCGCGCGGGTAGTACCAGGGTTGGCTACTGGCTACCGGCTGTTCATGGACGGTAGCGGTAGCCAACTCCGCGGACGGTTTCTAATGAGTCGCGGTGCGCCCCGAGCTTCTGGCGGATGGAGCGCACCACAGTTTCTACGACGTTGCTGGTGGATGCTTCTTTTCCGTATCCCCAGACTGCCTCAACGAGCTCGTAACGTGCGACGGCCTTGTTGGGGCGGGCAATGAGGTAAGCGAAGACTCCGAACTCGAGCGGGGTGAGAGCGGTTCGGCTCCCGTCTATGACGAGCTCGCGGGCCTGTTCATCGAGCAGCGAAGAGCTGGGCGCGACCGGATCGTCTGCTGTGCCGACTTCGCGGGCGAGGAGGTTGGCGAGCCATCCGTCGACGGAGTCGACTCCCATGTCGAGACGGAAGGTGTGCTGCATGACGCCGTCAATGACAGGGCGGCCTTGATCGGCGAGCCTGAGGCCGAGTTGCTCGAAGGGTCGGCGATAAAGCTCGGCATCGCAGTAGCAGGTGTAAACCCAGCGCAGCTTCGGGCGGAGCTCGAGGTAGGTTCGCTTGATGTCGAGCCAGCAGGCAGCCTGGCCTGGCGAGGGCGCTTCTTCGGTGTCGCAGTCGAGCGTTCGCCGCACCCAGAGAGTTGCGGCCCGATCTTCTGCACGCGGGAGGTCCGTGGACCAGCTAGCAACGAGAGGATCGGCGGCGAGTACATTCTTGTGAATCTTCGAAGCGAGAATCGCGGTGTAAAAGCCCTGGACTTCGCCTGCGTCGTTGCGAACGACAAAGAACGATTCGGGATGATAGCGCCACCATTCGTGCAGAGCTCGACGCGATTGTGGCCCATCGAACTTGCGGACGATGGCGGAGATTGCATCGCCATCTTCTGAGCGGGCAGGTTCGACGGAGAGGGTGTTCTCCGCTGTGGGAAAGAAACCCTCGCGGAGGTTCTGGTTTTCAAGCAGGTAGATCACGTCGGCGGTGCAACGCCAGTGGTCGGATTGCGGAGCTTGCCGGTATTGGTCGCGGGCCACTTGCGCAGCTGCGTGGCGGTAAACCTGGTAACGGGCGGGGTCCAACGATCTGAGAGAGGCGGTCACGGGGCCGCGAACGGCGTCGTGCACGAGCAGGCCGTGGGGGCTGGAAATGACGAACGGCAGAGCGCGCAAACGCTCGAGTGCTTCTGCGGGAGGAATGTGCGGGAGCATCGCAGCGACCAATGGTGCGGTGGCAGTTCGGACGAGACAGGCAGCCTGTACGATCTCCCGGGTGTCGGAGGAGGCGTCTTCAAGGAAGAGCGCGGCCATGTGCTCCAGAACCTGATGGTTTGTGGATGCGCTTCTGCGCACGTGCCCCCCCGTCGAGTAAAGAGCGAGTCCGAGGGAAAGGGCCAGCGGATGGCCGAGAGCAATGCGGTTCAATTCTTTGGCGCTGTCTTCAGGCAGACCTTCGGAAGTCAGATAGCCGAGAGCGATTTCGGGCGGGAAGGTGTCGAGGTGCATCGAGTCGAACAGGGAGCGCCACGCAGGATCAATGCGCCACGCGGGCCGGGGCGCTTCGCGGCTGGCGAGGATTGTGCGCACGGTATCGCTGAGGGAGGGAAGGAATGTCTGTCTCAGCCAGGAATCAAGGAGACGAAAGGACTCGTAACTGTCGATCACGAGGAGAGTGCGGGTATGTGCGGTGGAGAGGATGGCAGCTAGCGCAGCGGGATCTTCGGATTCCGGGATGTCAAGTTCTTTCGAGATCGCTCGATAAAAGGCTGCAGGTGAAGGTTCGCACCAGCGGGCATCGATGCGGATGATCGCAATCTCTTTATCAATGGTTGCGGCGAGTGCATTCAGAAGGTGAGTCTTGCCGATGCCGGGGATGCCGTGAAGATGGAGGACGAGCGACTCGTCTCCAGAGGCGAAGGCCAGGAGGCGGTGAAGCTCTGCGCTTCGGCCGGCAAGGGCTTCAACGGCGCGTCGCTCCAGCTTTTTCGCGAGGGGCATGGAGTCAGTTTACGGAGTATGTCACGCGTGGATGTCACGGAATCGTGATTTCCGGGCCCGTTGAACAAGGTGAGCCGGATTGCCAGGTCTCAGAAGCGAGACCTGGGACACCCAAACTGGTTGAGGTGAAATGAGGTTTATGAGAGGTGAGTGAAGGGCTGTTGCTGGAGGCGCCTCGGCAGTCTCGGCGGGACGAGGCCGGCGGTGTTGCTGTTCATGACTTCAGTGAAGTCTCTACGGAAAACCGTCATCTCTTCCGGGGTGCCGACGGTGATGCGCAGGCTGTTGGGCCATGCGGGCCAGATGCGGCCGACATACATGTCTTTCGCTGCGAGTGCGGCCTGAACCTCCTTGCCGGGGCGACGGACGTCGAGCATAAAGCAGTTGCTCTCAGAGGGAGTGCAGGCGAAGCCTTCCTTCTTAAGCCACGCGAGCGTTTCAGTACGCGTGTCAGCGATGATCTTTTTGCGCGTTGGGACCAGGTCGGTTTCGAGGAGGCTGGCCTTGGCAGCGGCGACGGCGGTGACGGGGAGCGCGTTCATGCCGCCGAAGCTGGAGATCTTCTTGAGGAGATCGGGTCGGCCGACGGCGAAGCCCATTCGTATGCCTGCCATTCCGTAGAGCTTGGAGAAAGTGCGGAGAACGATGACGTTCTTTCCTTCTTTGACGAAGTCCATGGAGCGGGGCGCATCGCAGAGGTGGATGTAGGCTTCGTCGATGAGGAGAACGGTGTCTTTGGGTGCGTTGGCGACGGCATACTCGATGTCGGTGCGCGGGGTGCACGTGCCTGTGGGGTTGTTGGGGTTGCAGATGTAGATGACGCCGGGGTTGGTGGAGGCGGCGAGCATGGCCTTGATGTCGTGGCGTGCTTCACCTTTGGGGTCGGCCAGGGGAACTTTGAGGACGGGGGCGCCAACGAACTCGGCGGCCCACATGGGGGCTTCGTAGCCGGGATCGGCGATGACCAGAGGGCGGTCTTTGCTGGTGAAAGCGAGAACGGTGTAGTGGAGCGGTGCACTAGAACCGGGGAAGGGCATGACGGAATCGGTGCTCAGGCCTTCCTGTTTAGCGAAAAGCTCGGCGAGTTCCTCCTCGCCGGTGAAGAGGTAACGGCCGCCGCGAGGGACGATGTCGATGATGGCTTTGCGGGCTGCTTCAGAGGGGCCCATCGGATTCTCGTTCGCGTCGATGTGGATGCCTTTGTTGGGGTCGGCGAACTTGGGAAGTTGCGCTTGCGCGAGGTCCGATTCACTGAGGATTGGGAAACTGGCCAGCGCGGAAGCTCCGGCGGCGAAGCGGAAGAAGTTGCGGCGAGAGATTCCTGCAGGAGCTACTGAATCGGCGAAGGGGTACATCGGCGGGACTCCTCTTGGTGGAAATGGGATGGCACGTGGGGCCCTGACAGACGCGGTTCGGTTTTTGCCTGAGAGAGATGGGGATGAGGAATGGGGAAGAACCTCATGTCTCAAGGTAGCGCCGGGATGCCTAAAGAAACAAGGGAGAAATAGAGTGAAGAAGATTGAAACACCCTGTAGCTCGAGGTGGGAGCAGCGGAATCACTGACGAAGAGCACTGGAGGGCATCTGTCCTATTGCGGCGATGCCCGGCTGTGTTAGACTCCGTCGAGAAAACGTATCCCGGAAAATGGAGCAGGTTCCGTGCGAGGTCCATTAGAGCATGCAATAGGGGGTCGCGGTTCTGCGAGGTCGGGTTGACAAAGGCATGACTAAAACCATTTACTCAGCGCGGGAGTTCAGGTCGTTTTTGAAATCGAATGGATGATATTCAGGTGAGTTAATGTCCGGAATGGTCCCAACAAACGGTATATCTCTTCCTCTGACCGATGCGCATTCGTTACTCGCACTGGCGGTGTCTCCGCTAGCGCGACTTGGTGCGCTTGATATTGCCGTGATCGTGATCTATTTCGCGATGGTGATTTGGATAGGCTTCTATTTGAAGGGCCAGGCCAACACCAGCGAAGAGTTCTTCATGGCAGGCCGGGAAATGACGGCGTGGATAGCGGGGCTCAGCTTTGTTTCTGCAAACCTGGGTTCGCTGGAACTGATGGGATGGGCGGGTTCGGCTTATCAGTATGGGATATTAGCGGCGCACTGGTACTGGATAGGCGCAATCCCAGCCATGCTGTTTCTCGGCATGGTGATGATGCCGTTCTACTACGTTTGCAAGACGCACTCGGTGCCGGGGTATCTGAAGCTTAGGTATGGTCAGGGCGCGAGCGTGGTTTCGGCGATCTCGTTTGCGTTCATGACGGTGCTGATGAGCGGCGTGAACATGTTCGCGATGGCCGAGGTGATGAAGGTAGTGCTCGGCTGGGATCTGAACTTCTCGATCATCGTTTCGTCGCTGGCGGTGGCGGCCTATGTGGCGCTGGGTGGATTGCGGTCGGCCATCTTCAATGAGGTGCTGCAGTTCATGCTGATCTGGGGCGGCGCGCTGCTGGTGCCGATCATCGGCATGGTGGAGACGGGCGGCTGGGGCGGGTTCAAAGCGAGGCTGGCGCATAATATCGCATCGGGCGCGACAGCACCCGGGGACTACACGCATATGTGGCGGAGCATGGGCCACTTTACGGATAACCCGATGGGAATCCACTGGACGGGGATCGTGTTCGGGCTGGGATTCGCGATCAGCTTCGGATACTGGACGACGGATTTTCTGGTGGTGCAGCGCGTGCTGGCGGCGCAGAATCTCCGTTCAGCGCGAATGGCTCCAGTTATCGGATCGTTCTTCAAGATGGCCGTGCCTTTCATCGTGATTCTTCCGGGCCTGCTGGGGTTGGTGGTGCTGCAGAATCCGAACGGCACGTTGATGCACCTGGTTCCGCAGAATCTTGCTACCGAGGGATCGGGGCTGCACAGCTATAACGAAGTGCTGCCGCTGATGATGGTGCGCTATATGGCTCCAGGGCTGCTGGGCCTGGGCATTACGGCGCTGATTGCCGGGTTTATGAGCGGCATGGCGGGGAACGTGAGCGCGTTCTCGGCGGTCTGGACGTACGACATCTATCAACCGCTGATCAAGAAGAACGCCAGCGATGAACACCTGGTGACGGTGGGACGGTGGGCGACGATTCTGGGCGTGGTCGTTTCGATCGGTACCGCTTACATGGTGATGAGCGCGGCGGGAATCATGGATTACGTTCAGGCGCTCTTCAGCTTCTTTATTTCACCGCTGCTGGGCGTGGTGCTGGTGGGGATGTTCTGGAGCCGAGCGACGAAGGCCGGCGGCTTCTGGGGGTTGCTGCTGGGGACGCTGACTTCAGTGGGACTGTGGGCGTGGGTAAAGGCTGATCCGCATGCGCTGCGGTATGTGGCTTTATCGCCGGATGCTAAGGATATGGCGGAGAACATGTATCGCGCCTTGTGGTCGGTGATTGTGGCGATGCTTGTCAACTTCGTTGTTAGCCTTGCGACCGAGCCCAAGCCTGCTGAGGAATTAGAGGGGCTGGTTTATGGAGCAACGAAGATTCCCGAGGAAGAGCCCGTGCCGATGTACAAGAATGAGTGGTTCTGGACGGCTGTGGCCACTGTGATGTTTTGCGCGCTGAATATTTACTTCTGGTAAGGAGACGAGATGAGTGCTTCCGGCCACAGCTCTATATGGTTCTTTATTGGGATACTGCTCACTGTGTATGGAGCGATGATCTTCTGCTACGGACTGTACGAACTCGCAACGGGGCATTTGGCAAACGTGGTTTTAGCAAACCTGCACGCTCCAGTGTGGTGGGGCGGAGGGATGTTGATTCTTGGTCTTTTTTACGGTATTCGCTTTCGCCCGGGCCGCAACGGTTAGAAAGTCAATGCGGCATATCGAAGGAGCTTGAAAGATGGCAGCGGAGAGGAAGATGACATTTGGCGTGATTGTGGGGAATCGCGGTTTTTTCCCTGATCATCTGGCGAAAACGGGACGCGAGGAGATTCTTTCGGTACTCCAGGGGGTTGGCGCGACCGCGATTGTGCTGGGGCCGGAGCAGTCGAAGTACGGAGCGGTGGAGACCTATACGGAGGCGCAGCATTGCGCGGAGTTGTTCAAGAAGCATGCGGAGGAGATCGACGGCATTATTGTGACGTTGCCGAACTTCGGCGAAGAGCGCGGCATTGTGGATGCAATTCGCTTGTCGGGGCTGAAGGTCCCGGTGCTGGTGCAGGCGACGCCGGACCGATCGGATGCGATGACGATAGCGACACGCAGAGACAGCTTCTGCGGAAAGATGTCTTGCTGCAACAACATGATGCAATACGGGATTGAGTACTCACTGACGACGCTGCACACGGAGGCAGTGAACTCGGCGGAGTTTAAAGCGGACCTGGAGTGGTTTTCGGCGGTTTGCCGGATTGTGAAGGGTCTGAAGAACCTGCGGATCGGAGCGATCGGCGCGAGGCCGACGGCGTTCAATACTGTTCGGTACTCGGAGAGGATCTTCGAGACGAGCGGCATCACGATTGAGACGATCGACCTATCGGAGATTTTCGGACGCATCAACCGGATGAAAGACAACGATGATGCGGCACAGGCGAAGCTGACGGCAATCAAGAAATATGTGACGACGCAGGGCATTCCGGATGAAGCGCTGCTGAAGATGGCGAAACTGGGAGCGGTGATCGAGAACTGGATGAAGACTTCTCCGGTGACGATCAGCGCGGTGCAGTGCTGGACTTCGATGGAAGAGTATTTTGGCGTGGTGCCATGCACGGTGATGAGCATGATGTCGAATGAACTGATTCCTTCGGCGTGCGAAGTGGATGTGCCGGGAACTCTGAGCATGTACATGCTGGCGCTGGCGAGCCAGACTCCTTCGGCGCTGCTGGATTGGAATAACAACTACGGAAACGATCCGAACAAGTGCGTGTGCTTCCACTGCTCGAACCTGCCGAAACACTTCTTCAAAGACGTAAAGATGGATTACCAGGAGATCATTGCGGGCACGGTAGGCAAGCTGAATACGTTTGGCACTTGCGTAGGACGCGTGAAGCCGGGCGTGATGAGCTATGCGCGGTACTCGACCGACGACCGGCGCGGCATCGTTCGCGGCTATACGGGCGCAGGACGGTTCACGGAAGATCCTCTGGAGACATTTGGCGGCGCGGGTGTGGCGGAGATTCCGAAGCTGCAGAAGCTGCTGAAGCATATCTGCCGCGAGGGATTCGAGCATCACGTGGCTGCAAATTTCAGCGATGTGTCGAAGGCGGTGCATGAGTCGGCGAGGTACCTGGGATGGGAGAGCTATTACCATCCGGAGGACGAAAACTAGGGATCAGGGAACAGTGATTAGGGACCAGGGATTAGGAGGGGGCCGATGGTCCCGCTTGGTCTCTGGTCCCTTAACGTTGGGAGAAGGTGCGAGACATGGCGAAGAGGATTGGGAAAGCGCTGGTTGCTGGCGGAGAGACGATTGTCAGCGAGGCGGCGTGGAACGCAGAACTGGAAGAGAAGCAAACAAGGCTGGTTGAGTGGCTGCACCGAGAAAAGCTCAGCGGAGTTCTGATCCGGCGCAATGAGAATGTGGCGTGGGTGACGGGCGGGGCTGTTGAGTTGCGCGTGCTGACACCGAGCGAGACGGGAGTGGCGTCGCTGCTGGTGACGGCGGATGGGAAGAGATACTACTTCACAACGGAAAATGAAGCACCGCGGCTGAAGGACGAGGAATTTGACGCATTGGATTTCGAGCCGGTGCTGTTTCCGTGGTACGCGGATGAAACGGCTGCTGAGGCAGCGAAGCTTGCAGGTGGGCCGCTGGGGTCAGACACTCATGTGGCGGGAACGATTGCTGTGAATCTCTATCCGTTGCGGGCGTCGCTGAGCGAGAGCGAGATTGCGCGGTATCGGTGGCTCGGAGCGGGGACAGCGGCGGCGACAGCGGAATCGTTGAAGCAGGTTGAACCGGGGATGAGCGAGTACGATCTGGAGGCGATTACTGCGGCTAATCTGCTGAAGCGAGGGATTCTGCCGTCGGTGTACCTGTATGCCGTGGACGATCGCATCGACAAATACAAGCATGCGGTGGCGCGTGGGGCGAAGTTGCAGAAGTACGCGATGCTGAATTTGTGCTCGCGCAAATGGGGGCTGGCGATTTCGATCACGCGGTTCGTGTACTTCGGTGCGGTGCCGGCGGAGTTAGGTGCGCGGTTCAAGTCGGCGGCGCAGGTGAATGCGGCGCTGCTGGACGCGACGAAGGTGGGCGCGACTTCGGCGGAGTTGTTCAGGGTGGCGCAGGCAGCGTATGCGGCAGAGGGATATCCGGGTGAGGAGAGGTTCCATCATCAGGGTGGACCGACTGGATATGGCGAGCGCGAATGGGTGGCGACGCCGAATGGAAAAGAGACGGTGGTGAACAACCAGGCGTTTGCGTGGAATCCGAGTATTCGCGGAGGGAAGGCGGAGGATACGGTGATTCTGCGGGAAGGGAAGATCGAGTGGCTGACGGCCACGCCGGAACTGCCGGTGATCAACGCCGAGGTGAATGGGAAAATTTATCCGGCGGCAGCGGTACTTGCCAGGTAATTCGCTAGGGATTGGGGACCTGAGACCGAAGACTTTGGGAGTAACAAACAAGGGAACCGGGAGTAAGAGTACAAACACTCAGGTGAGAATTCGATTTCGCGGGTCAGCGGTGACTTGCTAGAGTTCGAAGAGCGTTCCCCCGCGCGGTTGGAGGTCCTTCCTGGTGCCTGTCCGTCGGCGTGCGTCGTTTCTCTCACTTTGTCTCGCCTCATCGTTTCTTACGCAATTAGTGTCCGCCGCGCCAACTTCCACATCTTCGGCCGCTCGCGGAAAGGTGACGGAGATACACCTAGGGGATAGTGTTGCGGCACTGAACGGGCCATGGAAGTTCCGGATCGGAGATTCGCCAACCGATCCCGCGACTGGTAGAGCGCTCTGGTCAGAGGCGGGGTTTGACGATTCGGATTGGGAAACGGTCGACCTGACGCCTCCCGCGGGTTCTTATGATCCCATCGCAGGCACCTCCGGTTATCTTCCGGGGTGGACTGCTCGGGGGCACAAGGGGTATTGGGGATATGCGTGGTATCGCATCCGCGTGCGGGTCGAATCTCGGCCGGGAGTGAAACTCGCGCTGGCTGGCGCGTCCGATCTCGATGACATCTACCAGGCATTCGACGACGGTACGCTGATCGGAACGTTTGGTGACTTTTCAGGGAAGGCGCCTTCGATTTTCACGACCCGGCCCAAGATGTTCGCGCTGCCTGATGACAGCGCTGGATCAGTGGCTGATCATGTTTTGTCTTTCCGTGTGTATATGGAGCCCTACACGCTCAACCAACTGGATGATGTTGGGGGATTTCACAATCCGCCGCTGCTCGGAGAGGAATCAGCCGTCGCGGCGCAGAACCAGGTAAAGTGGGACGAACTCTATCGCTCCTACGCCGGAAGTTTGATAGAAGCACTTTCTTTCACTCTGCTGGGAGTGGTGGCGTTCAGTCTCGTGCTTTTCGACCGTACCGATCGCGTCTACCTATGGATCGGCGGTCTGCTGCTGATCATCGCATTGGGAGCATTCATCAATGTCCTCAGCACCTGGACCGAATTGGTCCCCTATATCGTCACCGCACCGATTCGATTGGCGGTCATCACTCCACTCATCTATGTGGGCTGGGTTATGGTTTGGCGCATTTGGTTCCGTTTGCGTCGCCCCACTTGGGTTCCGCGGTTGGCGCTTAGTTTGTTGCTCTTGCTCATAGTCTCCAGTTCAATAGGGCAGAATCTTTTCTTTGTGCTGGTTCAACCCGGGACCGAGAATGCCTTCCACGTCCTCTCGATCGTGGTACGAGTGGCGATTGCCGCCCTTCTTCTGTGGACGGTTTTTCAGGGGATCATGGAACAAGGTTTGGAAGGCTGGATTGCGGTGCCCCCGGTGCTCCTCGCTGGAATAGCCGAGTTTTCGGCGGAACTGAGCTACTTCCATATTTTGCCGAACTGGTTTCCTCTTGGGTTCCAGTTCAGCACTCGTCAACTGGCGAATCTGTTTCTTGTAGTTGCGTTGTCGTTGCTGCTGCTGCGGCGGCTTGTCAAGAGCATCCGGAGGCAGCGGCAGATGGCGCTGGATGTGAAGCAGGCGCAGGAGGTGCAGCAGGTTATCTTGCCTGAGGAGCACACATCGCTCCCGGGATTTGAAGTGGAAAGCGAGTACCGGCCGGCGTTGGAAGTGGGAGGGGACTTCTTCCAGGTGATTCCGAATGCGGCGGACGGGAGTTTGCTGATTGTTACGGGCGACGTCGCAGGCAAGGGACTAAAGGCGGGCATGCTGGTGGCGCTGCTGGTAGGCGCGATCCGCACGGTGGCACAGTTCGAAGCAGATCCCGTGGTGCTTCTTGATTCGCTGAACAAGCGGTTACTCGGGCGGGGAGATGCATTCGCCACCTGTCTTGCACTTCGCATCGAGGCGGATGGTTCTGTCACGTTGGCAAACGCCGGGCATCTTGCGCCTTATCTGAATGGGCAGGCGCTATTGCTGGAGGGATCGCTGCCGCTGGGAATGCTGGAGAAGCCGGAGTTCTCGCTGCTGCAGTTTGAGCTTCGTCCGGAGGACAGGCTGATGCTCCTGTCTGACGGAGTCGCCGAAGCTACCGATGGGCAGGGGAATCTTTTCGGATTCGAGCGGGTGCAGGAGTTGCTGAGGACGACTACATCCGCGCCGGAGATCGCGAGCGCGGCGCAGGCGTTCGGTCAGCAGGACGATATCAGCGTGATCAGTGTGACGCGGACGCCGGTGCTGGCGGCGACCGCGTGATTTGGTGTGGTCTGGCGCGCTAGAGGTTGGTTTCGACCGGTTGCAGTGTGAGGCGCGCGGTCAACACGACGAGGGTGGCCCATAGGACGTCGGCGCCGAGAAGATGGATGGTCTGGAGCCAGACGGGGGCGAGAAGGACCACGTCGAGGACTCCCAGGACATATTGAAGGGCGAGCAGGATGAGGATCGCTGCGGAGAGGCTGCGGTTGTCCCAATGTGCGGAGCGTCGGGCGGCGCGCACAAGAATCCAAATTAGAAAGATACTGGCGAGGAAGGCAATGGTGGGATGCGTCCAGCGCCAGCGCACGAGCCAGCCACTGGTTGAGGAGAAATCCTGAGACAGGGCTGAGCCTAGCGAGGTGGCAGGGAAGAGGGTGTCGCCCAGGGCGGCGAGCGAGCCAGTGACGCCGACGATGAGGACGAGGATGATTCCGGCGATGGCGCCGAAGGGGGCAATGAGTTTGATTGAGCTGCGCAGATAGCCGTGCCTGCGGCTAAGCATATGTGCGGTGAGTGTGAGAGCGGCGAGGAGAAGAAGCGTGTTGGTGAGGTGAAGGGCGAGATACCAGGGACGCAGAGGTGACTGGCTTTTCGCGGTGAGGCCGAGCTTGACGAGGAGAGCGCCGAGGACGGCTTCAATCAATGTGAATGCGACGACGGCGACGGAGGCGGGGCGCGCGAGATGTCCGCGCATGGTGGCTGCGAAGGTCCAGATGAGAAGGCCGACGGCGGAGAAGAAGGAGATGCCGCTGGTGATGCGATGGGTGAACTCGATGAGTGTGTTCGCGGTGGCGGAGTGCTGGAGGACGGTTCCGTTGCAGAGGGGCCAGTGGTTTCCGCAGCCGGCTCCGGCACCGGTGGCGCGGACGACTGCTCCCCAGAGGATGACGGCGATGAAGTAGGCGAGGACGGCCCAGGCAAAGTTGCGGAGAGCTGGAGATGGAAGTGGCTTCAGGGTGGGGGCAGGGATTCGATGCGCTGGTAGGGTGTGCGCGTTCACAGTACAAGTTTACAGGGGACAAGGGGATAGGGGGACGAGGGAACAAGGGACATAGGGACTAGGGTACCCGGGGCATTGGTGAACGAGAAAGCTAGCTGTGTCGTATCCCACCCTAACCGCACAAAACGCAGTTAGGATGGGGCACCCCTAGATAAATGTGGATGTGCAGTCAATCGCTGAGGAGCCGGAGGACGTGGTTGACGATCATGAGGTCTTCGGCGGGGGGGATTACGCGGACAGTGACACGGGAGCTGTCGGCGGAGATGGTCGCGGCGCCACGGACGTGGTTGCGGGCGGGATCGATGGTGATGCCGAGAGCTTCGAGTCCGGCACAGATCTCGGCGCGGGAGGCGATGTCATTTTCGCCGATACCCCCGGTGAAGACGAGCATGTCGAGTCCGTTGAGTTCGGCGTAGAAGGTGCCGATCCATTTGGCGATGGTCGAGGTGAACTTGGCCACAGCGAGGTGGGCGTGTTCGTTTCCGCTCTTGATGGCTTCGCGAAGATCGCGCATATCGTTGGAGACTCCGCTCATTCCAACGAGGCCGGATTTCTTGCTGATAACGGTTTCGAGTTTGTCTGCGGCTTTGAGGGTGTCGGGTTCGGATTTGGCGATCTGCTTGAGGATGAAGATGACGACACCGGGGTCGATGTCGCCGGTGCGCGAGGCAGAGATGATTCCGCCGCTTGGTGTTAGACCCATCGACGTATCGAGGCACTGACCATTGCGGATGGCGGAGATGGACGCGCCGTTGCCAAGGTGGGCGACGATGAGCTTCTCAGGGACGTTGGGCTGGAGCTGGTAGATGATGGATTCGTAGGAGATTCCGTGGTAGCCGTAGCGGCGGACACCCATGTCGGCGTATTCGTCGGAGACGGGCATGCGTTTGGCGATTTCGGGCATGGTGCGGTGGAAGTAGGTGTCGAGCACGGCGAAGTTGGGGATGCCGGGGAAGAGCTTCAGCGCTTCGCGCATGATGTAGACGGCGATGGGTGTGTGGAGGGGAGCGAGGTCCGCGTACTTGTCGAGGTCGTCGATGAGCTCGGGAGTGATGAGCTGGTTTTCCAGGACGGTAGGGCTGCCGGAGACGGTGCGATGGCCGATCGCCTTAGGCGCTGGAAATTTCCCGGAGAGGACCGACTGAGCCACGAGTTTGAATGCGACGGAGCGTGTCGGCAGGTCGGGTGTTTCGTCGGTGAGCTTGATGCCTGCGGAGTCCTTGATCCAGAACTTGCCGTTATCTGTGGCGATACCGTCGACGGCACCTTCGAAGATTTTTGTACGCTGGCCGTCGGTGGCTTCGTACATAGCGAACTTGATGGAGGAGGAACCGCTATTGAGAACCAAAATCGGCAAAGACGACATTTGAGAACGTACCTCGTGCTGGTTGTGCAGGGACTGAAGGCCCTGTCTTCTGTGATCGTTTATGGCGCGACTAAGGTCGGGCCTCGATATCTGAGCGTCGGCTTTCTTACATCCCACCCTAACCGGAAGCAACGCGGTTAGGATGGGCACCCGGCTTTTTCGTGTCCCACCCATGTCGCAAGAAGCTCGAAATGGATGGGCACCCGAATGGGTTAAAAGGTGAGCTACTGTGCGGTGCGAGCCCGTGCCCTTCTTTTTTCCTGTCTAGTGCTTATTCTCCTTCTATTTCGTTTTGTCCGGCTGCCATTGCCACTGCTGGATTTCGGGCAGGTCTTCGCCGTGTTCCGACACGTAGAGGCGATGGCGCTGGATCTGTTCTGAGTACCACTGGCGTGCATCGTCGAGTTTCGGAGCGAGGCGCTTGACGCGAGTGATGGCATCGAGCGTGAGCTGGAAGCGGTCGATGTTGTTGAGCACGCACATGTCGAATGGGGTTGTGGTGGTGCCTTCTTCCTTGTAGCCGCGGACGTGGAGGTTATCGTGATTGTGGCGGCGATAGGTGAGGCGGTGAATGCCCCAAGGGTATCCGTGGAAGGCGAAGATGGTAGGAACTTTCGGCGGAAAGATGGCGTCATACTCGTCGTCGGAAAGGCCGTGAGGATGTTCGGACTGGGGCTGAAGCGTCATGAGGTCGACGATGTTGACGACGCGGACGCGGAGGTCGGGCGCCTGCTCGCGGAGGAGCTTGACGGCAGCCAAAGCTTCCATGGTGGGGACGTCGCCGCAGCAAGCGATGACGACTTCGGGATCGCCGTTGTCGTTGGAGGCCCACTTCCAAATGCCGAGCCCGGTGGTGCAGTGGGCGACGGCTTCGTCCATGGTGAGCCACTGCGGCGCGGGCTGCTTTCCGGCGACGATGAGGTTGATATAGTGGCGGCTGCGCAGGCAGTGGTCGGCTACGGAGAGAAGCGTGTTGGCATCAGGCGGGAGATAGATGCGGACCACGTCGGCTTTTTTGTTGACGAGGTGGTCTATAAAACCCGGGTCCTGGTGCGAGAAGCCGTTGTGGTCCTGCCGCCAGACGAGTGAGCTGAGGAGATAGTTGAGGGAAGCGATGGGCTTGCGCCATGGGATGCCGCGCGTGACTTTGAGCCACTTGGCGTGCTGGTTGACCATGGAGTCGACGATATGGATGAAAGCTTCGTAGCAACTGAAGAAGCCGTGGCGGCCGGTGAGGAGGTAGCCCTCAAGCCAGCCCTGACACATGTGCTCGCTGAGGATCTCCATGACGCGACCGGTGGGAGAGAGATCGACGTCAACGGGAAGAGTCTGAGACATCCAGGTTTTGCCGGTGCCGGTGATGGCATCGCCGATGCGGTTGCTGGCGGTCTCGTCTGGGCCGAAGATGCGGAAGTTCTTCGTGTCCATGTTGGCCTGCATCACGGCCTGGAGAAGCTTGCCGAGGACGCGGGTGGATTCGGCCATGGTGGCGCCGGGAGTCTCGACTTTGACGGCGAAGTCGCGGAAGCTGGGGATGCGGAGAGGCTGCCAGAGGAGACCACCGTTGGCGTGGGCGTTCATGCCCATGCGGAGACGGCCTTTGGGAGCGATGTCGGCGATTTCGGAACGGAATGCGCCGTCCTCGTCAAAGAGCTCTTCAGGTTTGTAGCTGCGCATCCAGTCTTCGAGGAGGCGGATGTGGTCGGGCTTCTCGCGTAGTTCGCTGAAGGGAACCTGGTGGGCGCGCCAGGTGTTTTCGACGGGCTTGCCGTCGACTTCTTTAGGGCCTGTCCAGCCTTTGGGCGTGCGCATGATGAGCATGGGCCACGTGGGGCGCTCAGTTGATTTGCCCTCGCGGGCGGCTTTCTGGATTTCGGCGATGCGATCGAAGATGCGGTCGAAGATCTCGGCTGCCTTCTGATGCATGGTGAGTGGATCGTCGCCTTCGAGTGTGTATGGTTCGTAGCCGTAGCCACGCATCAGGTCTTCAAGTTCTGCATGAGGTATGCGGGCCAGAACGGTGGGATTGGCAATTTTGTAGCCGTTTAGATGAAGGATAGGGAGAACGGCGCCGTCGGTGGCCGGGTTGAGGAACTTGTTGGAGTGCCAGCTCGTGGCGAGTGGTCCGGTTTCTGCTTCGCCGTCACCGACGACGCAAGCGACGATGAGGTTCGGATTGTCGAATGCTGCTCCGTAGGCGTGGACGAGGGAGTAGCCGAGCTCGCCGCCTTCGTGGATGGAGCCGGGTGTTTCGGGGGCGACGTGGCTGGGGATCCCATATGGCCAGGAGAACTGGCGGAAGAGACGCTTGATGCCGTCGCGGTTTTGTTCGATGTGGGGGTAGATCTCGGAGTAGGAACCCTCGAGGTAGGTATTCGCCACGAGGCCGGGACCGCCGTGTCCCGGGCCGATGATGTAGATCATGTCGAGGTGGCGTTCTTTGATGAGGCGGTTCCAGTGAACGTAGAGGAAGTTGAGGCCGGGGGTGGTGCCCCAGTGTCCGAGGAGGCGTGGCTTCACGTCATCGAGCGTGAGCGGATGCTCAAGCAGAGGATTGTCTTTGAGGTAGATCTGCCCGACGGATAAGTAGTTAGCGGCGCGGAAGTAGGCGTCGATTTTGTGGAGCTGATCGGGAGAGAGGGGGCCCTGGGTGCTGTCGTTGCGGTTGGGTTCCTGTCGTGTGGTTTCGGGTTTGGCCGTGGTCGCAGTCATTGGGGGGCACCTCGTAGGGAAGTGTTCTGACAAGTTCAGGCTAGCAGTGGAATGTTAAAGCCGGGGTGATTGATGTCACATGGAGGGTTGAGATGCCGTGATTGCTGGCGGGATGTTCTTGAAATGGTGTAAGCGTGGTCTTCTTCGCATCCCACCCTAACAGTTCTAACGGCCTGACTAGAATAGAGCACCCAAATGTCTCGTTCGTTGAGGTTCTACAGCGAGAAGGTCTGCTCTCTTTGGCGTTCTTTCGCGGGGCTTTGGAAATGGCGTTTGAGGCGCAGGATGCGGGACTCGAAGCCGTACCAGAGGACGGTGGCGACCAGGGTGGTGGCGGTGAGGCGGAAGGCGACGATGGCGAGGTCGCCGGGAATGCCGTAGGGGTTGAGGCGGGCGTCGACCCAGCCGAAGTAGACGAAGGTGGCGATGTGAGTCATGTAGAGGCCGTAGCTGATCTTGCCGTAGTAGGCGAGAGGGCCGCGGCTGAGGGCTGCGTTGAGTGGAGTGCGCGCGCCGGTTGCGGCGATGGAGGAGAGCACTGCTCCACCGAAGAGGATGGTTAGGGCGGAGTCGAGGAAGGCGGTGCCGGCAGCGATGGTTCCGGCGCAAATGAATCCGACGGGCGTGGCGGCGAGGCCGATGGTGAGCCAAGCACGACGCGAGAGCGGGAGTGTATACAAGGCGAGCGAGAGGAGGCTGCCCATGGCGATGCCGTCGATGTGGGTGAGGGTGTGGGTGGGAGTGATCCACGAGTAGTGATGAAGGCGGAAGATGGGAGCGGCGATGAGAAAGGAGAACAGGAGGGAGGCGAGTATCCATGGGGCGCGGAGGACCCGGACGACGGGAGCCCAGAGGAAGTAGTACTGCTCTTCGATAGCGAGGGACCAGGTGGGTCCGATTGCAGGGGGCAAAGTGAGGTGAAAGAGATTTTGGATGAAGAGAATATAGGCCCACCAGGGTGCGGTGCGGAATGCTTCGAAGACAGGGAGGCCGACGAACCAGGGTGCGTTGAGGTAGCAGATAATGAGAACGAGGATGTAGACGGGCCAGATGCGGAGGGCGCGTCGAGCGTAGAAGTTGCGGAAGTAGCGGGGCTGGGTGCGGGATTCGAGAAGGATGGAGGTGATGAGGAATCCGGAGAGGACGAAGAAGAGGTTAACGCCGGACCATCCCCAGAGGGAGGCCTTGTAGAGGAAAGTGTGTTCGAAGCGCGGATGGCAATGGTAGAGGACGACAGCGATAACGGCGACGCCGCGGAGTCCCTGAAGTTCGGGGATGTAGGAGGCGAGCCAGGTTGGGCGTTGAATGGGCAAAGGATCCGAATGTTGGGACGAAGTTAATTGTAGGGGGAAGCTTTCAGAACCAACTGCGGGTGCTTCGACTGCGCCGGTCCTTACGGACCGGCTGCGCTCAGGATGACAGTCGTTCTCGCGAAATCGTACTTTCTCTCGGCGAAATTAGCTTCGAACCCAAGTCTCAGAATCGAGACCTGGGGCACCCACCTGATGGTTCGCAAGGCTAGCCGGCGGCTAGTTCTTTGGCGCGTTGGGTGGCGCGCATTACGGCTTTGATTAACGTGACGCGGAGGCCGCCCTCTTCGAGTTCGAGGATGCCGTCAATGGTGCAGCCGGCGGGGGTGGTGACTTCGTCTTTGAGGAGCGCGGGGTGGTAGCCGGTTTCGAGGACCATTTTTCCGGCGCCGAAGACGGTTTGCGCGGCAAGTTGCGTGGCGGTGTCGCGAGGCAGGCCGACTTTCACGCCGGCTTCGGCGAGGGCCTCGATGATGATGTAGACGTAGGCGGGGCCGGAGGCGGAGAGACCGGTGACGGCGTCCATGTGCTTCTCGTCGACGATGACAGAACGACCGACGGTCTCGAAGATGCGCTGGGCGAGTTCCATCTGCTCGGGCTTGACGAACCGTCCGCGACAGAGGCCGGCGACGCCGGCGCCGAGGGCGGAAGGCGTGTTGGGCATGGCGCGGATGACGGCGATTTCCATGCCGGCGGCTTCTTCGATGGCGCGAGTCTTGACAGACGCAGCAAAGGAGACGATGGTCTTGGCGGGCGTGAGGGCCGGCTTGATTTCCGCGATGAGGTCGGGCACCTGGAAGGGTTTAACGCCGAGGAGGATGAAGTCTGCCTGGCGCGCGGCGGCGAGGTTGTCGGTAGCGACGTCGATGCCCCACTGCGCGGCGCGAGAGATGGCCTTCTCGGCGTGAGCGACTGTGGCGTGGACGTTTTCGGCAGCGAAGAGATTCTGCTTGAGGAAGGCCTGAAGCAGAATTCCGCCCATTTTGCCGGCGCCGAGAACGGCGACGTGGAGGTCGGGGATCTGCGCGGGAGTTTGCGTGGCCTCAACGGGAATTTCAGCCATGGTGTCCTTTTTGAGTGCGGGTCTTTGTCAGATTCAGGATAAACGGTCTGACCATGTACTCCGCTGGTTGTTTCAAGTTTGACTCGTCGAATGCCGATGAAGAGCCAGTGAACACCAAGATCGATTTGCCGATTGCGTGCGATGAGAAGTCGGGCCTGCTGGCCGAAGATCCCGCGTTTTACCGGGAGATTCTCTATCACATGAGCGATGGTGTCTATTTTGTGGATCGCGAGCGGCGAATCCTTTATTGGAATGCCGGAGCCCGAAATCTCACGGGTTACGAGCCATCCGAGATGATCGGAAGACTCTGCTACGACAACATTCTGGCACACGTTGATGACTGCGGTAGTCCGCTATGCGAGAACAGGTGTCCACTCTCGGCCGCAATCAGAGATGGACGAGGGTACGACGCTTCAGTGTTTCTACGCCACAAGCAGGGCCACCGGCTCCCGGTTGCTGTAAGGGTGCAGCCGATTCGGGGTCGAGATGGAAACATTGAGGGTGCGGTTGAGATCTTCAGTAATAACTCGGCGCAGGTTTCAGCCGAGCGCCGCCTTGGTGAACTGAATCGGCTGGCTTTCGTCGACCATCTGACGAAGCTGCCAAATCGCAGGTATCTGGAGACCGCATTGGAGTCGGCATATCGCGAGTTTAAGGCAGAGGGCGCGCGTTTTGGCCTAATGGTGGTTGATGTCGATCGCTTCAAGGAGATCAACGACACTTTCGGCCATGGGTGCGGTGATTCTGCGTTGCAGCAGATCGGAAAGACGCTCGCCTTCTGCATTCGATCTGGGGATGTGCTGGGGCGTTGGGGAGGCGACGAGTTTGTGGGCATCATACGGGGAATCGACGCAGATGGGCTGCGGGTGATTGCGGAGCGATCTTTGGCGCTGGTCGGCAAAACCGAGATCCTGGGCGAAGAGGGCGCGGGGATTCCAGTCTCAATCTCAGTCGGTGCTGCGCTGATTGGAGAAGTCGAATCGCTGGAAGAGCTTTTCAGGCGGGCAGACAAGCTCCTTTATGCGAGCAAGAGTTCAGGTCGGGGTCGAGCCACGTTTGAATAGGGCGGGTGAACGCAAGGCCGGTTAAGGGTTGGGGGCAGATCCGGAGCGCTCGGATGCGGCCTGGTGCTTGTAGCGGACCAGGTTGGCGCGGAGGGATTCGGCGAGCACGGTATTCTGCTGCGCTGTAGCACGATCGAGGGCTAGCTGGGCGGTGGAGATGGCCTGCGGGTAATTGCCGGTCTCGGAGTACATGGCGGCGAGCATCTGGAGAATTTCGGGTTCGTGGTTGCCGGTGAGTCTGGCGGCGGCTTCGAGTTGCGGGAGGGCCTCAGTGAAGCGGTTACTGGCGGCGAAGGCTCGACCGAGATTGTAACGGCATTCAGGGGAACTGGGAGAGAGGGCGACGGCTTTCGTGAGTTCGGATATGGCTTCATCGAGCTTGCCCTGACGTGCGAGGATGACGCCGTAGATGTTGTGGCCATCGGGATTCTTGGGAGCGAGTTCTATGCCGGCCGTGAGTTGCTGAATGGCTTCGTCACGGTGGCCGTTAACCTCGAGAAGGTGGCCTAGGTTGATGCGCGCTGCGCCGTTGTCGGGGTTGAGAGCGATGGCTTTTTGGATGTGAGTCATCGCTTCGTCGAAGCGGCCGGCTTCAGCTAGGGCGCTGCCGAGATTGTTATGGGTCTGGGAACTGTCATTGTTGATGGAGAGAGCCTTCTCGTAGGACGCGATAGCATCCGGTGTTTTGCCGGTGGCGGCAAGGGCCACGCCCATGTTGTTCCAGGGCCGGGAGTCCGTGGGATCTTTGTCAGCAGCAATCTTCCAGGCTGGGACCGCTTCGGCCCACTTGTGATCGTCCTGTAGTTGCTGCGCGATATCGAACTCGCGGTAGAAGTCGATGGCGGGGGTTTCGATGTGGTCGAGGCCGTCGGGGCCGATGTTCGCGAACTCAGGAATGTTGACGGCGCGGTTGGAGGCGGTGGCGTTTTCGACGAGAACGGGCGGGCTGACGTGGCCGTTCTCGTCGATGTGTGTGAGGTAAAGGTGCGTGTAGAAGGAGGGAGTCTTGGAGGAGAAGGCGAGCCATTTGCCGTTAGGCGAGAAGGTATGCCAGGAGTTCATGACGGGGAGGTTGGACTCGAGCGGACGGGCTTCGCCGCCTTCGAAGGGGACGATGTAGAGCTGGCTGTCGGGGCGCATGAGCAGGCCGTTTTTGCATTGAACGAAGACGATCCATTTCCCGTCGGGCGAGACTTTAGGAAAGTTGTTGCTCATGCCGTTGTTTGAGGCGCCGCGGACGGGCTCGGGCGTGCCGCCTCGGCCGTCGTTGAAGGGGATGCGGTAGAGGTCGTACTGGATCTGGGTTTCGTTGGGGTCGTTGGCGTAGTTGGATTTCTTGTAGTCCGGCGGATAAGGATCGCGCGCTGCTGCGCGGGAGTAGATCAAATACTTGCCGTCGGGGCTCCAGAAGGCGGAGGTCTGGACGTAGTTGGGGTTGTCGGCGCCGGGCAGCGGCTGGAGTTTCCTTGTCTCTTTGCTATACCAGGCGAGCACGCCGCGAGTGGGGTAGAAGACCTGCCCGAATCCGTAGAACCAGTAGAAGCCGTTATAGAGGCGGTCGAGAACCCTGGTGCCGCGCGCATGCGGTACGTCGATGGAGTTAATGACGTATTTGCCGTCAGGCGAGACCTGGGACATGAAGCCGAAGCGCTTCTGGCCGCCCTCTTCAGAGAATGCGCTCCAGCGGACAAGGTAGTCGTTGCTGATGGTGCTGACTTTGTGAAGCGGGACGAGGGCGTAGAGGCCTTTGTCGTTGGCGGGGCCGTCGACGTCGATGCCAAGGGTTCTGCCGTCGTGGGAGAAGGAGTGGCAATTGCCGCAGGTAGGCAGGCCGGTCATCATGGTGCGGGGCTGTCGCTCGTTGATGTAGCGCAGCTGCCACTTGATTTTGGGGAGGACGGAATCGGGAAGGGGCTTGATGACGCCGCGCTGGGCCGTTTCCGGCGCTGGAGGGATGAGGGGAACGTCGCGATAGAAGAGGGGAGCGCCGACGGGATCAGAGGAGGTTTGGATGGTAGCTTGTTCGTGGGAAAGGGGCTGTTTGGCGGCTTGATTGGCGTAGCCGCTGATGATGACCTTGGCGGGGGCGCTGACGGAGTGCTTCTTGATTTCATCCCAGGTTTTGGGGTCGGGACGCCAGACGTGGGCGACGGCTTCTTCGGGAGTGAGTGTGGGCGGGACGTAGCCTTTCAGGGATTCGTCGAGGGGGCCAAGCTGCATTCTTGGACCGTTGGACCAGAGGCGAATTGGCCTGGAGTGATCGCCGAAGACGATTTCGATGCGCCAGATGGTGGCAGCGGGACTGTCGTCGCGCCACTGGAACTGGGGTGGGATGATGTCGGGCGGGTATATGGCGCCGTTTAGCGGGACGTCGATGTTGAGGCCCGGGTGAGTGCGATACATCGGGACTGCGCGGAGGTACTCGGGGACAACGCTGGGGTCGGTGGTGGTGGTGGTGGGCTCCTGGCGGGCGGAGACCGAGGTTGTGAGGCCGAGCCCGGCAGCCAACAACATCGTGAAGGCCGTGAGCAGGATGCGTGCCATGAAAACTCTCGTCCGATCGCTGGAAGGTGCGTTTCAGAACTGTACGGTTCTGGTGCCGCCCGTAGTCCTGGCGGGGCTATCTGATTCGATTCTTAGGGATAAGACCGGGGGATCATGTGATACCGATCACCTATCTGCTCGGTCCGGCGAAGTCCCGGAATGAGAAGCCGGGGTAGGAATCCGAGATCTTGTCAGCAGGTCTGAGTAAAGCGCAATACGGCCAGAGAAGACGAGGAGAGAGTAAGATTTTTGGCAGCGAAAAGAGCCGGCAAGAACGACCTCTCAACGAGGAGAGTCTGGGCTCGCAGAGCGCCTTGGGAGAGCCATCGAATGCAGAGTTTCAAGGTCTGTCGGGTATGGGATGTTTGCAATGGGCGGGCAGAAGGGTTTGTAACCGGCGCGGGGTATTTCGTCGCGGTCCTAGTCTTTTTGGCTGCAGGTTTGGTGTCTGCTCAGAGGTCCGGATCGTCTTCCGACTCCACGGACCAGAAACAGACTGCCGCGGTGCTCGCAAGCAGCGTGGACCCGATCTCAGTAGACCTGGTGGTTCATGACAAGAGCCACAAGCCATATGCGGACTTGAAGCCTGAAGACCTGCAGGTGCTGGACAACCAAACCGCGGTTACGCTGAAAGACCTTCGTCGGGTAACGGCGGACGGCAGCACGGAGCACGTGGTCACGTTTGTCTCAGACAGGTTTGGCGGAACGCTGGGCAAGAACGAGCAGTCGATAGCGGCAAGGATCTTGAAGGAACTGCCACCGAAGGGGTATTCGTTTGCAGTTCTGGATCTGGTGCCGCGGTTGCGGCTGATCCAGGGGTTCACGACGGACCGGAACGCTATTAAGGATGCTATTCGGGTAGTGACGGAGGGTCCGAAGAACGACAGGCATCCGGTGATCGAGCTGACTGCTTCGAATACGGTGTTTCAAAAGGGTGTGGCGGAGACGGAAGATCCAAGTTCAGTAGTGGCGAAGAAGGCTGAGAAGAACCTGGTATCGATTGTTCGCACCGGGGCTGATGTTGACGGAACGCACTCCGATGCGACGATGCGGGCGCGGTACAAGACACTATTTGATGCGATGCAATCTTCGCGACAGATCCAAATGGATCGGCACACTCTGCCGACCCTGGCTGCGCTGATGGCGCTGGTGCGGTCGCAGGAAAAGATACCGGCGCGGAAATGCATCATTTATTTCACGCAGAACATGCAGATGGATTCTGCGGCGAAGGAGATGATCAGGTCGATTGCGGAGGCGGCGAACCAGGGTGGAGTGACGTTGTACGTGGTGGACATGGATGCGCTGGACGTTGGTGGGCGGCACCAGATCGACAGTGCGCTGGGGGCGCAGAATATAAACTTCAATCCGGCTCCAGTTACACCAGCGGGTAGCGGAGGACTAGGACCTGCGCGAGTGCCGATGCAACAGGCGGGAATGATCGGCCCGACGAGCAACGTAGGAAAGGCGGTGGATTGGCTGCGGCAATCGGACAAGAATCCTTTTGCCGATGTACACAGCCCGATGGCCGACATGGCGCGCGAGACGGGGGGAGCTTATATCGACGCGCAGGATAATGTGAAGAAGCCGCTGCATCAGCTGATAGAGGACATGAGTACGTACTATGTGGCGACGTACGTTCCTCCGATCGACGGCTACGATGGGACGTTTCGGTCAATCGAGCTGAAGCCGCTGCGCAAGGGACTGACGGTGAAGGGCAAGACCGGCTACTACGCCGTAAACCCGGGCGCCGAGGGGGGCGTACGGGCATTTGAAGCACCGCTTCTGAAGATACTTGCCGAGGAGAATCCGCCGACCGAGATCAAGTTCAAAACGGCTGTGATGCACTTTGGTGAAATGGCGGAAGGGGATACGAGCTCAGCGGCAGTTGAGATTCCGATTGATCAGCTCGAGACGAAAACCGACCAGCACACGAACCTATTCACGGCGCATGTGAGCGCGGTGGGTCAGGTAAAGGACAAGAACGGGACTCTGATCGAACACTTCGCCGAGGATGTTGCATACCGAGCGGCGGTGGAAACGATCAAGCGTGACAAGGCTGCGACGATCAACGTGACGCGGCATTTTCCCGTAACGCCAGGCCAGTACTCGCTGGAGGTTGCGGTGCTGGACAGACTGAGTGACAAGGCTGGAGTGCAGCGAATGAATTTCGAAGTGGCTTCGGCGACGGAAGGGCCCTATCTGAGCGATGTTGTACTTGTACGCAAGGTGGAGGGCGGGCATTCGAGCGAGGACCCGGATGAGCCGCTGACCTTTGAAAAGGGAAGAGTGACGCCGAACGTGGTGGGAGACGTTCCGGAGGGAGCGAAGTCGGTATCGCTGTTCTTCATCGTGCATCCGGATGCGAAATCGAAAGAGCCGGTGAAGGTGGAGATGGAGGTGGGGCGCAATGGGAGGCCGGGCCGGCGGACACCGCTACCGATTCACTTCGATGACGCGCAGGCAGCTGTGCCGTACCTGGCCAGCTTCAACTCCGGACTGGCACCGGGCGACTACAACGTGAAGGCGATCTTGACGCAGGGGGCAGCTACATCGACGCGTGAGATGGCCTTTACGGTGAAGGGCGAGGAGAACGCGGCGGCAGAGAACGGGAGTGCGATTGCCGGGCTGCACTCGAATGCGGCGGGCGAGGATACGATGCCGAGCGGCGATCTGCCGAAGGGTGCGCTGGCAATAACGCCGGTGACCAATGCGGTGCAGCCTCCTTCCCCGGATGAGATGAGGATGCTGATCGCGGATACGCGCGAGCGCGCGCTACACTACGTGGACTCGTTGCCGAACTTCATGTGTATTGAAGTGACGAGCAGGTCGTACGATCCGGGTGGTTCAGGACGGTGGAAGCTCAGGGATACGGTGACGGAGCTGCTTCGGTATCACGATAAGTCAGAAACCCGAACGATGATCGAGATTGACGGGAAGCCGGCGAGCAACGCGCGCGAGGGCATGAAGGGGACGTTCTCTTCGGGTGAACTGGGCGGCGTGCTGAGAGCTGTCTTTGCGGACAAGGCGAAGGCTGATTTCCAGTGGCGCGAAACAGATACGCTGGCAACAAGCACAGTGCAGGTGTTCGATTACCACGTTGAGCAGAAGAACTCGGAGTTTTCAGTGGTGGGAATGGACAACCGGCAGGTGATGGTGGGATTTCATGGGCAGGTTTATATCGATGCGGCTGCACACAACGTGAGGAGGATTACGCTGATCGCCGATGATATGCCGAAGGATTTTCCGACGCACTATACGAGCATAGGCGTGGATTACGATTATGTTTCGATTAACAACCATGACTACCTGATGCCGAGCAGTGCGCAGCTTCGGTTGAAGCAGGGACGTCATGAGGCGGTGATGAATAACATCGAATTCCGCAACTACCGCCGGTTTGGATCGAGCATTCGGATTCTGACGGATACGCCGGATGCCGGAAAGCCGGAGGGACCGGGCGGGCAGTAGCTGATGCTGCCGGCGTAATGAACTGTCCACTGTTTTATCCTTTTGACATGCGGTTTATTTCATCTTTCTTGCTGGCTTGCTCGCTGACAGCGGCTGTGAGCCAGTCTGCGCACCCCAACGGGAGCGATGCAGATGAGCACATGCGGAAAGGTGTGGATGCGCAGCAGCACGGGGATGTGAAGACTGCTATCGAAGAGTATCGAAAGGCGCTGGCGATTCGGCCGAAGTTTCCGGAGGCGCGTGCGAATCTCGGAGCGGCGCTGGCGGCTGTGGGCGATTTCGATGGAGCGATTCGCGAGGACCAGCTGGCAATGGAGAACGCACCGGACAAGGTAGCGGTGCGAAAGAATCTGGCGCTTGCCTATTACAAGAAGGGCGATTGCGAACATGCGAGCACAGAGTTTGATGCGGTGCATGCGGCGAGGCCGAGCGACCTGGCTGCAACGATGCTGCTGGGTTATTGCGAGCTGAAGCTGGATCGGGCTCAGAAGGCTGTAACGCTTCTTGCGCCGTTGGAGCAGGCGAACCAGGGCGACATGGATTTTGAGTACGTCCTGGGGTCGGCGCTGATCCATGCTGGGAATGAAGCCGAAGGCGCTGCGAGGATGGAACGCGTGGCGCAGAAGACGCGATCGGCCGAGGCGTACGTGGTTGCAGGATCGGCGAGGTTGAGTTTGAGAGAGTTTAAAGAGGCGCGCACGGATCTGGATGCTGCGCTTGCGATTGACGAAAAGCTCCCTGGTCTCTACACGATGGCGGGGCAGGCGAGAGATGCACTAGGAGATACGGAAGCCGCGCAGGCTGCCTTTGAGGAGGCATTGAAGGCAGATCCGCGTGATGGGACCGCAAATCTCTATCTGGGTGCAATCCTCCTGAAAAAGCGCGAAGTGGAGAAGGCTGCTCCGCTGCTTGAGTCGGCGTTGCAAGCGCAGCCGGAGAATCGACAAGCGCGATTGCAGATGGCGAAGCTGGATGCGATGCAGGGGAAGAATACTGAGGCTGTGGCGCTGCTGGAGGGATTGGAGAAGGCCGATCCGAGCTGGCTGGAGCCGCACGTGGAACTGGCGCCGCTGTACTACAAGCTGCATCGTGCCGCGGATGGGGAGCGGGAGCGGAAGATTGTCGACGACATCGAGGCGAAACAGCAACAGGCTGGGCCGACGAAGCAATAGTTTATTTGGCTGAGGGAGACGCGAGTTCGGTGACTTTGAGGATGTGATCGGCGTCGACGTTCTCGAGTGTTTGCACGATACCGCTGGGCCAGGTGATTTCGATTCTCTGCGCTTTCGATTCTGAGCCGAGTCCGAAATGCACGGGGCCAAGGCTGGAAGACGCGTAGCAGACGCTTGAAGTCTGGTGGTTGTATTGCGCGCCTGTCTTGGTGATGACCTTGATGCGGGCGCCGATGCCGTCGCGGTTGCTCTTTGTGCCGCGAAGGGCGACGTCGAGCCAGTGACCGGGATTCGGGCTGCGGTTCATCCAGAGCTCAGCGTTGGAGTCCATGGACGTGACGACGACGTCGATGCGGCCGTCGCCATCGAAATCGCCGAGGGCACAGCCGCGGTGACGAGCAGCGGTGGATTGGGCGAAACCGGCTTCTTCAGTAAGCGATTGCCAGGTTCCGGTTGGGCCGAGATTGCGGAAGACGGTGTTGGGCTGTTTGACGTCGGCGCCAGGTGGATGGGTGGCGGAGACGTGACCGCGCGAGACGAAGAGATCTTTCCAGCCGTCGTTGTCAAAATCGTAAAGGGCTGGGCCGAAACCGGACATGCCGAGGCTTTCGGATGTCATCTTGCTGGATGCTGTGACCTCGGTGAAGTCGCCCTTGCCGGTGTTGCGGAATAGAGGGAAGGTTTGGCGGTTGAGAGCTACGTATGCGACGTCGGGATAGCCGTCGTTGTCGAAGTCGCGGAAGTCGAGTCCCATGCCGGAGATGAATGCGCCTTCTTCAGGCAGAGCGATGTTGGACTGGAAGGCGACTTCTTCGAACTTGTTGCCAAGATTGTGAAAGAGGAAGCTGTAGCCGGCATCGTTGGTGACGAAGAGATCGGGACGGCCGTCGAGGTCATAATCGGCGACGCCGATGCCCATGCCTTTGCCGACGTGATCGCGAATGCCCCATTCCTTTGAGACGTCCTTGAATGTGCCGTCACCCTGGTTGAGAAAAAGCTGGTCGGGCAGGGGTTTGTAGTAGCGCGGATGGCAGTACTCGGCGACGTTGTTGATGGTGCAGAGCGGCTTGTCAGACCAAGTCCACTGAAGGTAGTTGACGACGAAAAGGTCGAGGAGGCCGTCGTTGTTTACGTCGACCCATGCGGCGGCAACGCCGTAGAGAGGGCCGAATTCGGGGTCGACGGATCTGTCGAGGCCAGCTTTCCTGGTGACGTCAGCGAATGTGCCATCGCCATTGTTGTGGTAAAGCGTGTTGCCGTGGACCCCCATGACGAAGAGGTCGGGATGGCCGTCGTTGTCATAGTCGCCGGCAGCGACTCCGGAGTCAAAGCCGTTGCCTTGCAGTCCCGCCTGAGCGGTGACGTCGGTGAAGACACCATTGCCATCGTTTCGGAAGAGCCGGTCGGAATATTTGCCGGAGGTTTTTCTGAGGGTCTGGAGGTCCGCGCCATTCGCAAAGAAAATGTCGGGCCGGCCATCACCGTTGTAGTCGAAGACCGCCACGCCTCCGGCCATGGTTTCGGGAACGTTGCGAGCGGTGCTGGACTCGTTGCTGTCGAGGCGAAAGGGAAGGGACTTGAGTTCGAAACGGATCGGTAACGGGGATGATTGCTGACTAACGATGGATAGATGCTGAAAGAGTGCGAGAAGGATCGCGACCGGGTACATCCACAGGAACGATTGCGGCTTTGCCATGAAAGAAAAGGAGGGGTGGCACGAAGCCACCCCTCCGAGATTGTACTCTTTCCGACGGATCAGAAGTAGTACTTGCCCGCGAACTGCACCCAGCGATAACCCTGCTTAGCTGCGGGGATACCAGTGGTTTGCGTGTTGGTGTTGTATGACATGCTGGACCCAGTCGAATACCCGTTGAAGTTCAGCTGGTTATCGGCATTGCCGTTAATGCTGAACGAGGCGTTCGGGTGGTTGAGCCAGTTGGTTGCGGAAATGCGGACTTCAAAGCGCTGGCTGTCATTGACGCGGAATGCTTTGAATACGGCCAGATCGCTTCCGAAGTAGTGAGGCGTACGGATGTAGGGCCATACAAACGGACCCTGCTGTCCGACGGAGGTCGCAGTTGGCGGAAGCGGAGCTGCAAAGCAGTTCGGGTTGAACTGCTGGTTCTTCATCAGATGCTTGCGAGGATCGCAAACGACCAGAGGAAGGAGAGCCGGCGCCTCACCCGAACCGAACCAGGTGCTTGCGTTGATTGACTCCGTCTTCAGGCCGCTCGGCATGGTGATGTCGGGCTGAGCCTTGTTCCAGTTGTAGGAGGCACGCATGCTGCGGTCGATGTTCGACTGGTAGGGCGCACCATCCTGATAGGTGGTGTAGTTAGAGAGTTCCCAACCGTTCACAACCTGACCGAGAGCCCAGTTATTGTGGATAGGCTTCGGCAGTTTGTACGTGAAGGAGAGGTTGAAGACCTTTGTATGGTCGTAGCCCAGCGGTCCGTAGTTGTTGGCAAGATTGAACGGATCAACAAGCTGGCCGTTTCCATTGCCGTTGGAGGTGCTGCCATCACGCGTACCAAGCACCTTTCCAAAGGTGAAGTTGGAGAACAGGAACAGATTGCCGGACTGCTTCTGACCGGAAATCTGCAGCGAGTTGTAGTTTGCGTAACCACCATGCTGATAGAGGTTGATGGTCTGGTAGTTGTGCAACGGGCGGAAATCCTGGGCGTTCGTCGAAATATCGCCGCTGCCGCTGATCGGATTCGGGTTTTCGAGCTTGCCGTAATTGGCGCTGTACGGGTTCGGGTTCGGCTTGAAGTACGCGCCAAGAGCCACAGGATTGACGTTGAACAAGTTGCTGTTGCCATTCAGCAGCTGATTGCGGCTTGCGCTGCCCACGTACGAAATCTCCATCACGGTGTGCGAAGGCAGGGCCTGAGCAACGCCGAAGCTGTAAGTGTCTGCGTACGGGACTTCGTTGTCGTGGAACTTGTCGACATTGATGGTGCCGCCGACCTGATTGAGCGCTTTCGGAACCGTAAGCTGAGTTGTGGTGGTATGGGCCAAGTTCGTGTAAACGAGGCCGTTGGCGACATTGTAGCCATAGAATCCTGCTCCGAGTTGTCCAGCGGTGTTGTACTGGAAGGAACCGAGAGGACCGTTCATTGCAGAGCCTGCGTCGTTGTCCGACACCTGATAGCGGTAGGTGCCAAAGCCAGCACGAATGACCGTTCTGCCGTTTCCGCGAAGGTCATAGGCGACGCCGACACGCGGGTTATATGTGAAGAGTTTGCTGCCCCAGCCGGAGACCGGAACCTTGGAATTGATCTTGTTCCAAGCGAGGCCGGTGTTGGCGGCGGGATTGGGTGAATTGTCGTAAGTCGAAGGATCCCAAACCTGGGTGCCGCCGAGCTTGTCATACCACTGGCCCATGTGGTCAGCGCGGAGGCCGACGTTCAGGGTCAGCTTACGAGTAGCCTTCCAGGAATCCTGTGCCCAGATTGACCACTGATGCCAGAGCTCGTCGGGGACTGGAGTCGAGATTGCCTCGTTGTAGGAATTGTTGCGGCCTTGGAAGCGATCGAGTACGAGGTTTCCGCTGGAGTTGTTGCCCCACGGATTGACGTTGAACTCTCCGTTTCCATCCCAGCTGCTGTAGGACTGCAGGTTCTCCTGGGCATCCCAATAGAAGCCAGCCTTGACGCTGTGCGACTTGATGATCTTGGTAAACGTATCAGCGAAGGACGGTGCCTTGGAGGTCTTGCCAAAGCTGTTGGGACCGTAGATGCCTCCGTCGAAGGTGAACTGGCGGATGTCCGTTGTCCCGGCGCCAGCCCATGCGTCGAAGAAGTCAGGCATCTGGTTCATCTTGTGCGTATCGCCGAAGATTCCGGTCGTCGCGATGCCGAGAGTTGTACGGCTTACCGCAGCGGGGTCGCTCAGCTTGTTGGCGTTGACGAATTTCGAATAGGCAAAGACGAATTCATTGGTGGTGGTTGCACTGAAAGCGTGCGTGAAGTTGGCGAGGTAGACGTTCGCAGTTTCTTTTCCTGACGGCTTGCCAGGGTAGGGAATCGCGTAGGCCGGCTCCCACCAGATCGAGAGCGGGTGATTATCCGTTTCATTCTGATATGCGTAAGAGCCCCAGATCTTGGTGTTGTCGCTGAACGCATAGGTGACCTTACCGGTAGCTTCCCAGCGATTGGTCGGAGTATTTGGCACGAAGCCATAGTTGGCCCAGCCATTTGCGCTGTTGGGTGTCTGATTCGCCTTGGGGTTGATGTTATTGACCTTGATGCCATCGGGATCGAAGCTCGGGGTCAAGTTTGAGAGCGGGAGAGCTCCCACGCTGCCTGCATTCGGGGTGTTGTACGCGTTCGGCCATGCACCCAGAACTCCACTCGGGACACCAGCGTTCGTGAAATCACCAGCGAGCTGGGCATCTGTCGGAACATTGATGTTGTATGGAGCGTTATAGGGGTGCTGGATCATGTTCTCGTAGCCGCCCCAGAAGAAGAGCTTGTCCCGATTCTTATTGAAGTGGGGCAAGATCACCGGACCGCCGATGTTTCCGCCGATGTAGTAGAAGTACGACGGAGAGATGGTGTTCGCTTTTTTGCTGGCGATCTGTTGCGATTTTGCGTTCCAGTCGTTCGCAAAGAGAGCGCCTGAGTCACGTGCGTAGACATAGCCTTCGCCGTGGAACTTCTGGCCGCCGCTCTTGGAGAATGCCTGAAGAACTGCGGGGCCCTTGGCATACTCCGCGCCATAGGAGGCGGAAAGATACTTGACGCTGTCGGTCATGTCCTGGTTGATGTTCGCCACCTGCGTTCCAGCGTTACCCGGATCGATGAGGTTGGCACCATCGAGGTAGACGTCGGTGGAACCGTAAGGCTGCGTGCCGTTAGCGGAGAACTGGCCGGCAGGACCATTGTTCGTGCCGGTAGTCTGGCTGTTGTAGCCGGATGTGGCACCGCTGAACACGACGCCAGGCATCATCTTGATGAGCTCAGCGGCGTTACGCCCGGTCAGGGTGGCGGTATCGACGAGCTCGTTGTTGAGGGTTGCACTGATTTCTGCGGTATCCACCGGGATTTCTGCATCCTGGCCGGAGATGACGGTGACGGCCGTTTGTTCTCCGCCGATCTTCAAGCGAATGTTCGGAACCGTACGGCTATCGCCCTGGTTCAGAACCACGCCGTTGATTTCCCACGGAGCGAAGTTCGTGGCAGACACGTGAACGGTGTAGGTGCCGGGAATGAGGGCCGTCACTGACCAGAATCCCGAACTGTCTGCGGTGGTTGTGCGCTGATCACCAGATGCATCGTTTTTCACCACGATCTGCGCGCCGGGCACACGGGCTTCGGTCTGATCGGTAACGATACCGCTCAGAGTACCCGTGAGTTGTTGGGCGTAGGCGACGGAAAACGACAGGAGCATGACTGGGATTAGCAGCCAAGGCACACGTCGAACCCATCGTGACATCGTGGTCGATGCCCCGCTTTGATTTGTAAACATTTACCAGCCTCCTGAAGCGTTTGTTGTTCTTGTTTTGTAATCTGACGCGGCCTGACACCGACTACTTGGTGGTAGCACACGCCAGAAACCCATCTAGATGAATCCCGGTATCGATAACACACCGGAGATATCATCGGCAAGTCCCAAAAAGTGCCCGGAACCCTCTACTAAACCGTTTATCCCATATCGTTCAGATTCGACGATATTTACTCCGGATAGCGATCTTCGGCTGGCCGGGTTGGAGACGGAGTAAGACTATTGTTCGGCTCGAAACTCAATCAATCGATCTAGTTTTGACTCTGGGAACGATACTCTCTTTTGGCGGTTTCAGGTGTGACTGAAATCACCGGATTTCTGTCTCAGTTTCGGTCGCAGGGAGGGCGTTTCCGTGTCGAGATGGGTTCCACCGTGGGGGGAGCCTCTCAGGAGGGTGGTACTGGTGCGGGCGGCTTCGGCTGTGCCGCTGGGTCTCGGGCGAGCTGATCGCTGAGAGCGCGAGCGTCTGCGTTATTGGGATCAAGGGCGAGGGCTCGCGATACGGCTTCGCGGGCTTCCGGAAATCGGGAAAGTACAGCCAATTCTGCAGCGAGGTTGACCCATGCGTCGGTCCAGGCCGGGGCGGACTGAACGGCGAGACGAAAATGATCGACTGCGGCAGAGGCGTCCCCGTCGCGTGCGAGCAGGAATCCGAGTTCGTTATGAGCGGCGGCTAGTCTGGGGTCGAGCTTGACAGCCTGCTCCAACTCGGCGCGTTCGCCGTCGGTGTCGGCGGCCTTGCGGAGCGCGACCGAGAGCTTGTAGTGGTACAGGGCGTCGTTGGGCTGAGTGTCGACTGCTTCGCGATATTTAGCGATGGCTTCGGCTGTCTTGCCGCTTTCAAGGTTCTTGTCGGCCAGCGCAACGGCGGCTTCAGCGGCCTGCGATGCGTCGTGCGCTTTCTTCTGCTGCTGATAAGTTTTCATCTCCTCAGCAGCCCGATCAGGCTGGCCGAGACCGCGAAGGGCTTTGGCGAGTTCGAAGTGGGCTTCGGCGAGGGGGATCTTCAGCTCGATGGATTTTTGAAGGTTCTCTACGGCCTCTTTCCATTGATGAAGCTGAACCTGAACAACGCCAAGGTGGTAGTGGGCGTTGTTGTTTTCCGGATCGAGCCTGACAGCTTCTTCGAGATGGATTCTCGCCTGTTCGGGATTGCCGTCTTCAGTCTCGATGATTCCGCTGAGATAGAGAACTTCGGAGTCGTGCGGCCGGGCGGCGAGAAGTTTGGGAGCCATGGGACGGGCTTTCTCGTACTGGCTGAGCAGGACGAGAACTCGGAAGAGTTCGATCTGTTCGTCTACATTGCCCGGGTGCGCGTTGGCTGTGCCGGTGACGAGCTTGATGGCGTCGGCGTTGCGATGCATCCGGACGAGAACGACCGTCATGGCTTTGGTGAGATCGATGGAGTCGGGATGGAGTTGAAGGCCCTCTCTGAGGACGCGTTCGGCGTCGTTGAGATAACCGAGCTGGCCGAAGGCGCGGGAGAGATTGATGGCGAGGCGTTCGGTGCGGGGAGCGTCGCGCAGGAGCATGATGGCTTTTGGATAGTCCTGGCGGGCAAGAAGGGCGGAACTCAGTCCTTCAAGAGCGGGCTCAGAGGAGTGGTCGATGGCGAGCGCGAGCTGCCATTGTTCTTCAGCCGCCGGATGTTTGCCCTGTTCCTCGTATATAGAGGCGAGGAGAAGGTGGGGCTTGATCACACTGGGCTCGAGACGAGCGGACTCTTCGAATTCAGACTGGGCATCAGCAGAGCGCCGGAGAGCGAGAAGGGCGAGGCCTTGAAGATAGTGGAGCTGGGCGGATCTGGGATCAGTCTTGAGGCCGGCACGGAAGGTCTCGACGGCGCAATCGAACTGCTTGTGGCTGGCATACCAGCTGCCGAGGACTACGGCGTTATTGGCAGTTGGGTGAGCTTTCAGATTGGAGACAAGAGAAGCGGGTCCGTTACAAGTGGCGTGAGCCGGCAGACCCAAGACTATCAAGCCAGGCAGTGCGAACGCGGCGAGTCGCGCAGCGGGCCGGAAGAAGAATGAAGAGATCACCTAGCAGTCAGGATATCAATTTCAGAGTCGAACGTCTTGGCGGTACTGGGTGGCTGGGGAGTATGCCAAACTGCATCTGAGGGATAGAGGGTAGGAATCATGGAATGGCAAGACCAGGGAGTGAGCTCGGACATTGAGGACCGCAGAGGAAGCAGCGGCGGTGGGTTCGGATTTGGCGGTGGGATGGGAATTGGCGGATTCATCTTGCTGCTGATTCTCAGTGTGGTTACAGGGCGGAATTTCTTCTCTGGTGGCGGATCGTCGAATGTTGAGCCGGAGCCGGAGCCGGGGCCTTCGAATGCCCCCGTGCAGCAGTCGGCGGGCGAGGAGCGCGATGTGCACCTTGTCAGCTTTGTGCTGGACGATGTGCAGAAAAACTGGGGAGAGATTTTTGCCGCACACGGAAGGCAGTATCGACACGCAAAGCTGGTTCTTTATCGAGATATGACGTACTCGGGTTGTGGAACGGCGCAGGAGTCGACGGGGCCGTTCTATTGTCCGGAGGATGAGAAGGTCTATATCGATCTGGGGTTCTGGCAGGAGTTGAAGAGGTTCGGCGGCGATACGGGCGACTTTGCGCAGGCCTATGTGGTGGCGCATGAGCTGGGGCATCACGTGCAGAAGCTTCTAGGCATCGAGCAAAGGATGCGGCGTTTGTCCCAGCAAGATGAGGGCGAGCAGAATCCGTTGTCAGTGGATCTGGAACTGCAGGCCGATTGCTTTGCTGGAGTTTGGGGCCACAGCACGGAGCAGAGGAATATCGTGCATGAGGATGACGTGGCAGGTGCGCTAAGAGCAGCTGCGGCGGTGGGCGATGACCATCTACAGAAGATGAGCGGAAGAGCGGTGAGTCCCGAAAGCTGGACGCATGGATCGAGCGCACAAAGACAGGAGTGGTTCAAGCGAGGGCTGGATGGAGGGGATGTGAACAGCTGCACGACGTTTGATGGGAAGCTGGCGCCGTGATGGCAGGAATAGGGAGTAGGGAGTAGGAAGTAGGAAGTAGGAAGTAGGAAGTAGGAAGTAGGTTGCGACGGCTGTGAAATGTGAAAGCGTGGGGTGAGCGGCCCGCGCAGAAAAATTTGATTTGACGCGCAACTTTGGAAATGTTCTGGGGTCTGGGGAGGGCATTGGGTTCTGAACGGATGTATGTGAACCTGGCACGGCCACAGGCGTTTCGAGCGCGACGGGTCATATTCTCCCCTGACCTGCCGGGCAGATATCCTCTGCGGGAAAAATTGACGCATCATTTCGGAATCGTTGAGTACTTCGGCACTCACCTATTGAGCGGCGCTTCATTTTAGCGAGGGCGGATCCGCACGGATCCGGGACGACTTCTCGCACCAACGCGGGAGCAAGACTGCTCGGCTGTAGTGGTGGGCAAAATTCCATAAATAAATAGCCGGCTCTCGCCGGGGGTCAGTACGGCTGGTCGGGCGCGAGCTTTCATACTAGGAGGCTTTCGATGAGGAGCGCTCATGTGGCTCTCTGCACACTGTTGCTGTCTCCAGCGTTTGTTGCGCATGCGGCCAGGCAGATCTTGCCTGCCGGCGCACTGATTAACTGCACGGTATCGGAGGGCAGGTTGTCGTCGGGAACAGCGGCAGTCGGTGATCCGGTCCTGTGCCAAGCAAGCATCATGTCGAGGAACAGTGGCGCGCGCCTGCCATTTAACACGTATCTCGAAGGGCGGTTTGAAGATTACAAAGATCCCGGGCACTTTGTAGGCAAGGGATGGATGGAGCTGAAGTTCGACCGCATGGTAATCCAGCCGCGTACCGTGCTGCCTCTCTATGCGAGAGTGGTGGACGCGCCGGGCTTCAAAGTGGACCGGCAAGGACGGATTCTGGGAAAGGGACATGCGACGCGGGACATCGTGATGTGGTCGATTCCGATTCTGTGGCCGATCGATCTGCTGAGTCTGCCGGGGCGCGGGCCGAAGCCGGTGTTGAAGGCGGAGACGCGGCTGACGCTGAAGGTGATGGACGATACGGAGGTGCCGATTGTGGACGATCCGGATCGCGATCCTTCGGGTTTGTATCGCAGGCCGACTGGATACGACGATGCTCCGCGCGATGAACCGCAGCAGAGGTTCTCAGAGAATGTGCCGCCGCCGCAACCGCAATATCAACAGCAGTACCAGGCCCCACCGCAGCAGTACCAACAACCTCAGTATCAGCAGCCGCAGTATCAGCCATCGCAACAGTACCAGCAGCCTTATGCGCCGCAGCAACAGCAGGCATATGCGCCGGCTCCACAGCAGTCGTACGTGCAGCCGGTCTATATGCCGGTGATGCCGGTGTATTCGCCTCCGCCGCAGACGGTGTATGTGTATTCGGCTCCGCCACCGCCGCCGGTGCATGTGTACATGTACACGCAGCCTGCTGTGACGGTCTATTCGCCGCCGAGGGTGACGTACTATCCGAATACGATTACGAGTTATCGGGTGTTCGGATCGTACGGGCCGTTTGGGTACGGGTACTGACCTGGACTGGACTCTAATCCCAGGTCTCAGAAGCGAGACCTCCACCCCACGAACGAAACCCAGTTCGTGGGGACCCCGGACCTGCGGAACCCCGCGATCAGCGGGGCTTTTTTGTTTTGGAATTTGCGAGGAGGAGGCGGAAGTGTTCGCGGAGTTGTTCCACAGCACGGTCATAGGGGTCGACTGTGCGGTAGGAGCGGGAGAGCATGACACCGCCTTCCATGGTGACGAGAGTGAACGTTGCGAGGGCGTCGATGTTGGTGCCGCGCGGGAGCGAGGACTTCATTTCGAGGAGGCATTCGCGAACGGCTTCGATCCAGCCCTGGAAGTTTTGAGCGATGAGTTTGTGCGCAGGGGCGTTTTCTGGATCCACCTCGAGAGCGAGACGACCAAGCGGGCACCCGAAGGTGCAGTTCGTCATGAGAATGCGTTCGCGGTAGCCGGCGAGGATGGCGAAGATGCGCTCGAGTGGTTTGGGCGTGGTGGCGAAGGCCGGATTGACGACCATGGGGCGGAGCAACTGGATGTATTGCTCGAGGACGGCGCGGAGGAGGGCCTCCTTGCTGTCGAAGAAGTGGTAGAAGCTGCCTGAGTTGACTTCGGCGTGAGCGAGCAGTTCGGACATGCTGGTGCCGGCGTAGCCTCGCTCCCAGAACAGATAGCGAGCGGAGTCGATGAGGCGGTCGCGGGTTGCGGCGTTTTTTGGAGCAGCCATCTCTTTTCTCTTGACAGCAAGAATACTGCCTGAGGTATATGTTAGTTGATCGTTCAACTAACTACTATGACGAAGGCCAAACTTTTGTTAGCGATGCTGTTAATCAGCATTCCGGCGCGGTTTGCATGGTCGCAAACCGCAGAGTTGAAGGCGGGTGCCCCGCCAAGTCAATTTGCGATTGAGGTCGAGGTGCCGGCTCCGGTGGGCGAGGTGTGGCACGCGTTTGCGACCAGCGAGGGGTTGAGCACGTGGTTGTTCCCGGATGCAACGGTGGATCTGAAGCCGGGCGGAGACTGGCTGGTGCATTTCCCCAGCGGGAACACGGGCGGTGGCACGATTGTAAGTTTTCTGCCGGAGAAGGAACTCGTGATTGCGGCGCTGGCTCCGGAGAAGTTTCCGACCGTGCGCGCTGAGCGGACGCGAGCGGTATTCACTTTTGAGCCGCACGGGAATTCGACGATTGTGCGGCTGACGCAGTCGGGTTGGAAGAGCGGAGATGAGTGGACGAAGGCTTACGAGTATCTTGTCGCGGGGAATGCGCAGTTGATGGCGACTCTGCACAAGAGGTTTGTAGAAGGGCCGATGGATTGGAGGAAGGAGCAGTAGCGAGGTAGCGGGTGGTTAAGCCGAGGCGCAAACTGCTGGGGCTCCATCTCTCAGCAAGTCAGCGGCGCTGCGCGCCATGGCAAGTCAGCAGGTCAGCGAGTGGTTCAGGTTTCGGGAATTTCGCGGAGGAGGCTCGGCTTGGGTTTTCAATCTTTGAACTTTTTGGCGGTGGTTGCGGCGGCGGTATCAGCGTTTGCGATTGGCGGGTTGTGGTATTCGCCGCTGTTACTGGGCGGAGCATGGAAAAAGGCGAATGGGTTTGCAGATCCGCCTGTCGCAGGGCCTAAGGTGTTTGCGCTGGCGCTTGTATTGAGCCTGGTAATGGCGGTGAACCTGGCGATGTTTCTGAACGATCCGAAAACGACACTGGCGTTCGGTGCGATGGCAGGATTTCTGGCGGGGTTTGGCTGGGTGGCAATGGGGATCGGAATGGTGTCCCTGTTTGAGCAGAGGTCGTTGAGCTATGTGCTGATCAATGGCGGGTATTTGACCGTGGCGCTGACGGTGATGGGAGTGATCCTAGGTGGATGGCGCTAGACGGGGCCCATGGCGTTGACGACTGGAATGCCGGCAGGTTGGGTGAAACGGAAGGTTGAGGACGGGATTGGGGGGTTCGGTTGTTCGCCACTGAAGGTGAATCGCGTGATGGCACCATCGGTCTCCTGGATTTCGATGTCCGTAATCGTGCCTTCTGGAGTGACGGTGAGGGTGAGGCGCTGAATGCGCTGCTCTTGTTTGTGCGGGATCCCGGTGAGAGTGAAGGCGCCATTGGCGGCGGGTAATGCTGCGAGGTGATCGATCTCTTTTTCGAGCTGGGTGTGGCCGAGGAGGAAGCGGAGCGGGGAGCGGAGATCATCCAGCTTTTTGGCTTCGATGCGCTGGACCTGCGGGTCGCCTTTGGAGTAAAACCAGGCGTATTTACCGTCGAGGAGAAAGAGTTTCCCAGCGGGATGGGAGTAGTCCCAGCGCATGCGGCCGGGTTTTTGCAGGAGGAGCGTGCCGGATTCAGTGCGGGTGCGACCCAGGCCTTCGTAGGACTCAGTGAACTGGGCTTTGAGGGATTTGAGATTGTTGTAGTGGCGGTCGACGCGCTGCGCGAGGTCGTGGGTGGTGAGTTGCTGGGCTGAGAGCGGAAGTACGGACAGGAACAAGGTTGCGAGGAGAAGTGACTTGCATCCCACCCTAAACCGTCCTGACAGACGATTTAGGATAGGGCACCCAGAGTGTGTGTCAGAGATGAGCTTGGGAAAATGCAGATTGTCATTTCCCACCGTAAGCTGGCCTGACGGCCGGCTTAGCATCGGGCACCCAACTTTCTTGTTCGGGTTAGACTTTATCATTGCACCGTCTGGGTGCAGTTGGTGCCGCCGGCCGGGTCGGCTTTGATGGCGCCGCCAGCTTCAACGCAGAAGCCGCGGTCGCCGGTTTTGCCGACGGTGGCGGGGACGGCAGTGAGGGTGTAGCTGGTGATGCGCTCGCTGTTATTGGAAGTGGATTTCACACAGTTTGTGATGTTGAAGATGTAGCCGTCCTTGATGCCTGTTGCGATCTGGCCGTTCAGCAGCTGTGCGCTGGTCGGACTGGGGGGGCCTGCATTGGGCTCTCCGGCGAGAGCCTGGAGCGAGCATGCATATCCCTGAACCGGGTAGTTGGTGACGTACATCGACTGGGCCTGCTCGATGGTCTGGAGCGATTTCTGCGCGGAGACCTCGTCCGTGTGTTTCCGAATGGTGTTAGCGGTGGGGATGGCAATGAGCATGAGGATGACGATGATGGAGATAACGATGAGGAGTTCCATCAACGTAAATCCGTCTTCTTCGACACGGGCGCGCATGAGGCGCTGCCTGGCAGACTTCAAAAACGTGCAGTTCATTTGGTTTCCAGTCCTCTGAAGGCAGACGGATAGGGCCGCCCACACGAGAAATCGTACAACTTATAGACGCGGGAGGGGAAGGGAGCGCTCAAAAGGCGGGAACAGGCAACAGTGGAAAGGGAGTGAAGAATAGGGAGTAGGAGTAACGACCCAGTCAACGATCCTTGTGATGAAAACGACTATCGAAAACGAGTGCTTAGTGACGTTGACTAGTTATTCCTAAATCCCTGTTCTCTTTCCAGTGCTTAGCAGACGAGACGGTCGCGGGTTAGCTTGATGCCGGTCAGGCGGCCAAGGAGAGTAATGGCGATGCGATCGGGGATGAAGAGGCGCTTCGCCATAGTCTGAATCTCGTCCGCGGTGACGGCTTCGATGCGAGCGATAACTTCTTCCGCGGTGAAGAACTGATGGAAGTACATCTCCTGCCGGGCGAGATTGGCCATACGAGAGTTCGAGCTTTCGAGTCCCATAAGGATGTTGCCCTTGAGCTGGTCCTTGCCGCGCCTGAGTTCTTCGTCGGGCAGAAGTTTCTCCTTGAGATTGCTGAATTCGGCCATCACGAGGTCGACGACTTCGAGAGCTTTTCCGGCGGAGGTGCCGGCGTAGACGCAGAGAGATCCGGTGTCACTGTAGGGACTGAGGTCGGAGTAGATGGCGTAGGCGAGGCCGCGCTCTTCGCGAATGGTCTGGAATAGGCGCGAGCTCATACCGCCGCCGAGGATGGTGTTGAGGATCAGGGTGGCGAAGCGATTGTCGTCGGTGATGGGAGGCGCCGGGACGCCGAGGCAGAGCTGAACCTGCTCGAGCGCTTTCTTGTTCTGGAGAAGGATGCGCGCGCTGGCCTGAGGTGTTTGCAACTCGAATGCAGGCTCACCGGGAAGGAGCGGGGAAAATTTCTGTGCGATGGAGTCGACGAACTGATCGTGCTCGAGATCGCCGGCTGCAGAGAAGATCATGTTGCCGCCGCGGAAACGTCCGGCGTGATAGTCGAAGAGCTTCTGCTGATCGAGTCGGCCTACAGTCTGCGTGGTGCCGAGAATGGGTTTGCCGAGGGGATGATCTTTCCAGAAATTCTGCGTGAACAATTCGTGGACGAGAACGTCCGGGTTGTCTTCGTCGATTTTGATTTCTTCGAGGATGACGCCGCGTTCGCGTTCGATTTCAGTCGACGCGAAGGTAGGGTTGAGAACGAGGTCGGTGAGGACGTCGAGGGCAATGGGGACGTGATCCGCGAGGGACTTAACGTTGAAGCAGATGGTTTCTTTGCCGGTGAAGGCGTCGAGGTTGCCGCCGATGGAGTCCATTTCGCGGGCGATGTGCTGGGCAGTACGGGAACGAGTTCCCTTGAAAACCATGTGTTCTACAAAGTGGGAAATTCCGTTGATTTCGGGAGCCTCACAGCGGGACCCAGATTTGATCCAAACGCCCATGGCGACTGACCGGACATGCTCCATGCGCTCGGTCAGGACAATAAGGCCGTTGGGCAATACAGTACGGCGAAGGTTTCGCTGAGTATTCATCGGTATTCTGTCGGTCTCTGATTGTAAGGCGAAATGGGCGTGGAAGGTTGCCCCTTCACCGGCCGTGGTCTAACGAAAAAAGATGAGCGGTTTACCGGAGAGTGCGGATGGCTGCAATGGATATAGAAAAGCTCTATGCTGAAACCAGCCGTGACCGCAAACCCACAACTGATCCCATTAGACGCTACAAACCGGGCTGGTGGAAGCCTGAGAAGTTTTTTTGGCATGAATGCCGCAGAACTGGGCGAGGCTATGATCGCGCTTGGCATGCCCAAGTGGCGCGGGAAGCAAGTGGCCGAGGCAATCTATCGCCAAAGGATTGTTGATGTTGAGGGGATCACGACACTGCCGAAAGCGCTGCGGGAGTCGTTAATCGTGAACGGCTGGCGGGTGGGCCGGCCGGAAATTGTGCAGGTTTTCACATCAATAGATGGTACGGAGAGATACCTCGTTCAAGGTCAGATGGACGGGCTGACTGTGGAAACTGTCTGGATGCCGGAGGGAGATGAAGGCGAGGCAGGTGACACGGTGGGCGCGAACGAGCGAGCCGGGCGCGAGTGGGAGCGGGCGACCATTTGTGTTTCGAGTCAGGTGGGATGCGCGGTGAATTGCCAGTTTTGCCTGACGGCCAAGCTTGGATTGCAGCGGAATCTGAGTGCCGGAGAGATTGCGGGGCAGGTGGTGGCGGTTCTGGACCGGCAGGGCGTGGAGGTCGGCAAGGATCGCGTGAATCTGGTGTTTATGGGGATGGGCGAGCCGTTTTTAAACTACGACAACTTTATGCGGTCGGTGCGGCTGCTGGTGGAGGAGGTTGGGCTGAGCCCGCAAAGGATGACGGTGTCGACTTCGGGGATTGTGCCGGGGATTGAGAAGTTCGCGCAGGAGCCGGCGGATGTGAGGCCGAAGCTGGCCATCAGCTTGAATGCACCGAACGATGCGGTGCGAAGCGAGGTGATGCCGATCAATCGCAAATGGCCGATTGAAGCGGTGATGGACGCAGTGCGCGGCGTGCAATTGCGGGCTAAGGAGCGCGTGACGTTCGAATACGTGCTGCTGGGCGGCGTAACGGATCAGCCGAAGCACGCGGCGGAGGTGGCGCGACTGGTGCGGCGGACGGGGCTGCCAGCCAAGGTGAATCTGATTGCTTGGAATCCTGGGCCAGGCGTTCCCTATTCGACTCCCTCAGAGAACGCGGTGGAGACGTTTCGGAGAGCGTTGGGTGCGGAAGGTGTTCCGGTGTATCTGCGGAGGCCGCGGGGCCGGGATATCTATGCGGCTTGCGGGCAGCTGAAGAGAACGGTGGAAACGGTGGGAAACTGAGCTTATCGGTTGCTCTGCTCAGATTGCGGCGCGCAGAAATTAGTTCGGGACAAGATGCGCGATTCGTAGTCCCGTCCCGTGGTGTGAACGAGCAAGCTTGCGCCTAGGTCAGCCTTCTTCGGTCTGGGTGATGAGATAGCGCTCGTAGCCGATTTCGCTGATTTGATGGACCTGTGCTTCCAGCCAGTCCACGTGGCCCTCTTCATCCTTGAGCAGCTTCATGAACAGGTCGCGAGACCCGTTGTCGCCATTCTCCACGCAGACGCGTATCGACTCGTTGTACGAAGCAACGGCATCGTGTTCGAGGGCGAGATCAGACTCAATCATGTCTTTAACGGACTTGCCGATCGTGAGGGACATGGGCTCCATCTTGGGGATGCCGTCGAGAAACAGGATTCGTTCCATCAGCAACTCGGCGTGTTTCATTTCGTCGATTGATTGTTTCTTGATGTACTTCGAATACTTCTTGTAGCCCCAGTTCTCTGACATTTCAGCATGCAGGAAGTACTGATTGATGGCGGTCAATTCGTCGCGAAGAGCCTGGTTCAGTTGCTCAAGTACTTTTGCATTACCCCTCATTCGGCCCATCCTTTAAGAAGCTGGCCAAGCGGTCTTGGCGCTTGCTCGCTAGGTTACCATCTCGACCGGAAAGGCAGTGATCAGGCGACGAAAAAGACGAACTCGATTGGACCATTTCCAAAAATCATCTCTCATTGTTTCCGAGGAAGACGGGAGCGATGTGGCGCTGATACAGATTTTCGGTCACGTTTTTTGCAATTACAGTTTCGTGGAGGTCGAGCAGGTCGAGGTAGCGTTTACCCATTTTCGCAGCGACCTTGAAGCCAACGTGGAGAAGCTGACGGAAGCTTGGATTGTAAGACGGTGCATTCTCGATGTGGCGCAGAGCGGAGGTAAATTGGCCGGAGGACCATGACTGGACAGCTGATGGGGAGGGTAGCCTGGCGGGATCGATGTCGATCACGGTGGCGTAGGGGACGCAGAGTTCCTCGCGATGGGCGTAAGCTTCGGCGTAAATGTCTTTCGCAATGGCGAGACCATCTCCTTCTGCTTCAGCCAGGCCGATGAGTTCTTCGAGCCAAGTGGTGCCGGCTGTTTTGAGATGAACTCCGGCGTTGAAGCGCTTCATTATGGCGTGGATTGGCTGGTACAGCGAGAACTTGTCGCTGCCGGAGTGGACGCTGAGTTTGAGATTTCCGGGTAGGCCGAAGTGCTCCACTGCATAGGCGATCGCGGCAACATCGAGCGCGAACTCGTGCTCGAACTGCGCGACGTTGCCGTGGTAGTCGACGCCTTTGTTGAAGCGGCCACTGAATTTTGGTGCAATGGTCTGCACAGGAACTCCTTCATCGGCGATGGCTGCAAGGATGATGAGCAGTTCGAGCGGCGTCTGAGCAGTGTCGGTTTCGTCCATTGAAACTTCAGGGATGAAGTTGCCCTCGCCCCTGGAGTTGACAATGATGCGATAGACTGCGCCGGCTTTTTTCACAGCGGCGAGGTACTTCTGGGCTGTCTTGCGAAGGAGGTCGGAAGTGATGGTGAATGGTTCGGGAAAAGAATGAAGAGCGATGGGATGGAGGAGGTCAGGGTGGCGCTTTACGAAGGTATCGATCTCATCGGCCGGCGCAGGCTGGCCGATGGAGTCTGCGACATCAATGGTGTAGAAGTCGCACGAGGAGACGAAACGGCCAACGGTCTGTGAGGTGATGTGGTCGGCATCGCAATAGTAAGGATGCTTCCATTCCAGCGATTTAACCGCTGCATCCGCGGCTTGGCGCACACTCGAAGGTTCGGAGCCGATGATTGTGTGCTCGCGGTTCGACTTGTTCCACACGGGGATAACTTCGACGCCTCTTTCTGCCGCCATGATGCACGCATGGAGTTGCGCCTTTGCCTGATGCGCGAAGCGATCGCCCGTCCCAATTGAATACTTGTCGAGCCGAAGACCTTGTGACTTCATGTTTCTCTCCTGTTTGACCCCGGTGTGCTTAATGCTCTCTAGAAAGTCGACTGAATTTGTGCGGTTTGCATTCGTTTTCGAGTGACTATTTGACAGGCTACTAGACAGCGCGGCTCATGGTATCACCGGGCGAGCCAGCCTCCGTCGACGGCGAGAACATGGCCGTGAACATAGTCGCTGGCCGGAGAGGCGAGAAAGACGACGGCGCCGGCGAGGTCCTCGGGCAGACCCCATCGCCTTGCGGGGATTCGCTCGAGGATCTGGCGCGAGCGGACGGGGTCGTTGCGCAACGCCTGTGTGTTGTCGGTGGCCATGTAGCCGGGGGCGATTGCATTTACGTTGATGCCGGAAGCAGACCACTCATTGGCGAGCGCCTTTGTCAGCTGACCAACGGCGCCTTTTGCGGCCGCGTAGGCGGGCACGAGAATTCCGCCCTGAAACGTGAGCAAAGATGCGATGTTGACGATTTTTCCGGATTTCTGGCGGAGCATGTGTGTTGCGGCGGACTGGCAGAGCTGGAAAACGCTAGTGAGGTTGGTTTGCAGAACGCTCGTCCAGTCGGCGATCGAATATTCAGCAGCAGGCGAGCGGCGAATCATGCCGGCGTTGTTAACTAATATGTCGATCGACCCGAGTGCAGCAACGGTGTCTTCGATGAGACGCGCGGGAGTTTGCGGATCCTGGAGATCGCCGATCGTGACTGCACATTTCCTGCCGGTGGAACGGATTTGCTGGAGGACATTTTCCGGGACTTCGCGAGAACCGTGCAGGACGATATTTGCCCCTGCCTGCGCGAGCGCGAGAGCCATGCCGGCGCCGAGCCCGCGCGATGCGCCTGTGACGAGAGCGTTCTTGCCATGGAGATTGAATCGATCAAGGACTTGAGACAAAACGGGACCACCTCAATACTGCAGTTTAGCTGGAGTTTCAGATGGCATCTCGCGACGGGTCGGGCATCGCAAATGCGAGAAAGGAGAGCGGTGTGATCCAGTGAGACTCGGCGTAATGACTGAGCGAGACGGGCGCTTGCCGGAGATCAAGAATGCTAACCTGTTGGTGTGGGTTGGCCCCGTAGCTCAGGTGGATAGAGCAGCAGTTTCCTAAACTGCGTGTCGGAAGTTCGAATCTTCCCGGGGTCACCAAGATTCCAGCCGTGTGTCCTTCGGGGCAGTCTTCCACATCTGTACCATCTGCAGGATCTCAGCCTTCAGTTTTCGATTGTCTGTCTTCGGCGCTGACATGCTTGGGGGTGCCTGGTCGGACGTTTTTATACGGTTACGGTTTTCGCGACAGGCTTGCCGCGCCCTTCGGTTTATCGGAGGCGCTGTTCCGACTTGACGGGCTTGCGGGCGAGGAACAGGTGGGAGAGACGGCCTCGGAAGATTTCTGGTGGGAGGTAGGAACGGCGCTCCCCGCATAGCGGACAGCAGGCGACGATCCACGAATCGGGCATGGTCATTACAGGAGCGGGGATGTTCTCCCCGCAGCTTTTGCACTGAACGGTGTAGTCGCAGATGCGGGATTGGGGTAGCTGCCACACGGAGCCAGTATAGGCGAACATAAGGCGAAAATTTGCACAACGAGAGGAATTGAAGATCAGGGGAGAAGTAGCCCAAGGGAAAGAGGAGGCGGGAGGACGAACCTTTTTGGCTCGTCCTCGATCTCTGAAAGGTTGGGGCTGTGTGGGATTGGAATCGGGGTTACCTCGAAGAGCCTTCGATTCTGAGGCGATGCTCGAGGCGGAACGTGAGATTGCTCTCGGCGGGAACGCTTAGCTTTTTGCCGCGGGTGAGAGTCTGGGCGCCTGCACCTGCTGCGCCGCCTGCGAGGGCTCCGATGGCTGCGCCTTTTCCACCACCGGCGATCGCTCCGATCAGCGCACCAGCGACGGCTCCGCCACCGACGTATTTACCGGTGCGTTTGTTTTTGCCGACTCCTTCTTTCTGATCGCCGGCCTGAATGTCGCTGCTGTCGACGGTGTAGCGGACGCCGCGAACACGGATGGAGCGGAGGTCGATGGACAGGGCGTTATCCTCGCGCACGGCGGCAAGCTGTGCACGCGATCCTCTGGGAATAAGCACGTTGCCGTCGCGATCGAGCACGTCTTTGCTGACGGTTCCGCGGTACATGTGCGATGTGTCGGCGCTCTGGACGTCGGCATCGATGGGCTCGTCGGTACGGACAGTGATTTCGGTTCCACTGGGGATTGCGGAGCGCTGCGCAACCACGGCTATGGTGGGGAGGAAAAGGGGAAGCAAGAGCACTGCGGAGAGTTTTCTCATTTCAGACCTCGTTTGGGATTCGATCACCCTGAGGGTAAGATGCCTGAGCGGCGCCGGCTGGCTGCGAAAGTTGGTTGGAAAGTAGCCCGAAGTGAGTTATTGCTGTGCTGTAGACTGACGCCATGATTCGACAAATCGTGCCATTGTTCTTCACGACGAACCTTCCGGGAACGCTGGCTTACTACAAAGATAAGCTGGGATTTGAATGCCTGAGCACGTGGCAAGATCCGCCGGTGTATGCGATTGTGGCACGCGACCAGCATGCAATCCATTTCCGGTGCGCTGAGCCGCCCAGGCCTAATCCATACAAGTACGATGACGAACTACTTGACGCGTACCTGCACATCGAAGATGCTGACGCGCTTCATGCGGAGTACGCGGCAAAGGGCGTGTTGTTTACACGCGGGCTTGCGAATACGCCTTGGAACTGCCGGGAATTTGTGGTGAAGGATTGTGACGGGCGGCTGCTCGCATTTGGGGCCAGTTTATGAGGCTCGTGTAAGATGGTGCACGCTGTCGAGTGTTAACGGGGAATTTCAACGGAGGTTGTGAGATGCGAATTGGTGCAGTGATTGCAGGTTGTGCGCTTCTGGGCTCTGGACTGGTGGCGAGCGCCGCGGGGCCTAAGTCGGCTCATGCTGATGTGATGAATGCCCAGGGAACGAAGATTGGAACAGCGAAGTTGTCGCAGGTGGCGAATGGGGTGAAGGTAAGCGTCAAGTTGTCGCAGTTGACGCCGGGTGAGCATGGAATTCACATCCACAACGTGGGGAAGTGCGAGGGGCCCGCGTTTACGACGGCGGGCGGGCACTTCAATCCGACGAGCGCTCATCATGGCGTGAAGAACTCGCAGGAGCCGCATCCGCATGTTGGCGATCTGGAGAACTTGAAAGTTGGTGAGAACGGAAAGGCGAGCGCGACATTCACGCTCAGCGGGGCGACGCTGGGTGACGGGCAGAATTCGCTGTTTCATGAAGGCGGGACGGCGCTTGTGATTCATGCGAAGGCAGATGATCTGATGTCGGACCCGTCGGGGAATTCGGGAGATCGGATTGCTTGCGGAGTGATCGAGAAGTAGGAGAGCGACTGGGCACAGGGATTAAGAGACGACCTACCAGGTCGGTCATTCTGAGCAAAGGCTTCGGTTGCTAGAGCGAAGCCTTTGTCGGTTCGTGGCAAGTTTTTTCGGCCAATGTTGGGAGCGAGAGGTGTCCGGTGGATGGGCCCGGTGACGACTTGGCCGGCTTCATTTCCTTCAGTAGTTTGATGAGGCGCGTGAGGGCTTGTTCGCGAGCGGTTTTGTTCGCTGGATTTGTGTTGCCGGGATCTTCGCCCGCGCGCATGAAGCCGTGTCCGGCGCCGTCGTAGGTGACGGGATCATAGGTCTTCCCTGCGGCTTTCATCGCATCTTGAGTGCCAGGAATGGTGGCGTCGACACGAGCGTCCTCACCGCCGTAAAAGCCGTAGACCGGTACGTTGATTGAAGAGACGTCGGCAGGACCGGTGCCGTAGAAGACGAACGCGGCGCTGAGGTCGTGGCGATGGGTGGCGAAGGCGAAGGACTTCGCGCCTCCCCAGCAGAACCCTGCGACGGCAATCTGGCCATTGGCGGCCGGCAACTTCTTGCCGTAGTCGGCGGCGGCGTCGAGATCGGCGAGCACTTCAGCGGGATCGAGAGCGGAGACAGCTCTGACGCGCTCATCCTGTCCGGCCAGGGAGTCGGAGCCGCCGTTGTTGGGGCCGTGTCCGCTAAGCATGTCGGGCGCGATGACAATGAATCCCTCAGCTGCAAGCTCGTCTGCCATTTCTTTGGCCCAGTCGCTCAGACCGAAAATCTCGTGAATGAGGATGACTACCGAGGCTTTGCTTTTTGTCTCGGGATAGACGACGAGAGCCTGAACCGTGCGGTTGTCGACTTTGAGCGGGACGTACTCGCGATGTCGCGGCGAGGCTTCAAGTCGGGACTTTGCCCAGTCTTGCGCATGTGCAGAGGTCGATGAAAGAAAGAAGGCAAAAGACAGAGCCGCGGCGAAGACAAGAGCGTGGTGAAGCCGGTTTCTCATGGCGAGCAGTGTAGCCGTCGCGGTTGCGCATTCACAATGAATGTTTTGAGTGCTCTTGTGCGTCAGTGGCGAAATGAGAGGTTACTTTTCAGGAAAAAGTATAAACTTTCGGCACAAATCGGGGAGGCTTCACATAATCAATAAGATATGAGAACAGATGACACTTTTAGGTGAGGCTCTACGACCTCTGAGCTAGTTGGTTTCGATGACCCTCAAGCTAAAGTGAGCAGGTTGGCTCCGAAAGCTCGCAGCATGGGGCAATCACGGACCGGCAGGTCATCGCATCGAGTACAGGTATCAACTTCAAAGGATAGGAAGTTACACATTTGCGAACCGGCTCTGAGAGCTGACTTCCAGATCGTGTCTTCAGGCGAGAATGAGCAGAGACCAGCTTGCCGAGTCGAAGAGAAGGTATTTGCCCTGTCTTCAGGGTTTGCGCGGATACGGGTTTCTGTTGGTGTTTTGCGGCCACTACTTGCTGGCCAGCAGGCTGGCGCATCCTGACACGATTCGACTGAAGGTGCTCACCGCACTCGCCTCGCTAGGATTATTTGCGGTTCCGGCTTTCTTCGTTCTATCGGGATACCTGATCGGCGGAATCCTGTATCACACGCGAAACCGCGAGGGTTTTTTCCGAGTCTTTTATCTTCGCCGCATCCTGCGCGTATTTCCCGTGTTCTATATCGCTCTTCTAGGGATTGCAGGGTATTGTGCGATCCGCAAAATTCCGACAGATACTCACTTCTGGTCGCACTTCCTCTACATCCAAAATCTCCAGCTTGGCCAGACGGATCGAGGAGTGGGGCGGGTGGCGCTGGCTCACTTTTGGTCGCTCGCGGTTGAGGAGCAGTTCTACCTGGTGTGGCCGCTGATCGTGTGGTGCTTTCGAGACAGGAAGAAGCTGATTGTGGTTTCAACCGCCCTCATTGTGTTGTGCTGCGGAATTCGGTTTGCGGCTTCCTACCTCGGTATATCGATCATGGATCTGAGCTTCTTCACGCTGACGCGCGTGGATGCGGTTCTGATGGGTGTTCTGCTGAGTCTGGTAGGTGAGACCAAACTGATGCAACGCGTGAAGCCCTATGCGAAGTGGTTGGCGTTGAGCGGCGCTGCCACGTTCTGGGTTCTTGCCGTGGTAAAGGGTGAGACATGGGCGATGACGACCTATGCAGGGAAAGAGACCTGGATTACGCTGGCGAACTTCACGGGAGTGGCGATTCTGCTCGCTGTGCTGGAAGAAGGAAGCTTTCTCAACAGGATCTGCAGCCAGCAATGGATCTGTTTTGTCGGGGCACTGAGCTACAGCCTTTATGTATTTCACTATCTGTATCGCCCGTATTTCCTTACCGAGGTGACGGACTATTTCGCACGGCACATGCGGCTTTCTTTTGCGTCGCTGATGGCTGCTGGGATGGCGTTGTGCGTCACCTTCGCACTTTCGCTGTTCTGCATGAAATTCGTTGAGCTACCACTCATGGGATTGAAGCAGTTCATACCATATGGTCCTCCGAAGGGTATCCATGCAGGGGCGAGCCGCCGAGCTGAGCCAGCATTCGTCGAACGAGGCGCTTAAGATTCGTAGCCAAACCTGCGAACATCTGTAACGAGCGAAACTCACATCAACGGCGGAATGCCAGGGTGGCGGTTTTGACTTCGTGCGGTGCGCCTTTTATAAATGTGGATGTCATCGAAACTCATGTCATGACAACCTTGCCCATTCGATTCAGTCGGGTCAGGGTACAACTTCAATCGTCAGGATGCTCGGGAAGGCGGTGTAAATCCGCCACTGCCCCGCAACTGTAAGCGCTCCCTTTTCTAGTCACGGAAGAGGGGCTTGGCCGGAGCGAATTCGCTCGACCACTGGAGTCAATCTCCGGGAAGGTTAAGGTCCAGGTGGAGGCGCGAGTCAGGAGACCGGTCCTCGACGCTCAACCTTTGCTTCATGTTCCGAGGGGAACGGAGGAGCCTTCCGATGCTTTTTCTCTTGTTACACAGATTCGAGCGGTTTGCTGATCGAGGGCGCGACCGGCTGTTCGCGTTTTTCCTCATCTTTTTGTGTACGGTTGTTGCCGAGGCCGCTTCCATTCGCGGCGTAGTCACGGATGCATCGGGGGCGCGCGTGACTGGCGCGGCGGTGCAGCTGGTGATGAACGGGTCGGTCATAGGGTCGGCGGTGTCAGGCGCGGACGGAAGTTTCCAGATACTCACGGGCCACAAGGGCAGGTTCTATCTTGTTGTGTCGGCGACGAAGTTCAGGCAGTTGGAGACACCTGGGTTCTACGCCGGTCAATTGGACAACATCGAGCGCAATATCGTTCTCGAGCCGGATTGGGTTCACGAGTCGATCGTGGTGACAGCTACGGGAACTCCGACTCCCCAGCCGCAGACCGGAGCGGCGACCGACGTGATCGGGCCGCAGGAACTGGAATTGAGCACAGACCTGGTGAGCGCGCTGCGGCAGATGCCGGGAACGTCGGTGGTGCAGGCGGGCCAGCGTGGGAGCCAGACTTCGCTGTTTGTGCGTGGCGGTGATTCAGACTCGAACCTGGTGCAAGTGAACGGCGTTAATGCGGGCGACCTGGGTGGGCGTTTCGATTTCGGTCCGCTCACGACCACAGCGATGGAGCGAAGTGAGGTTTATCGAGGGCCGAACTCGAGCCTGTATGGCGCGGACGCGGAGAGCGGCGTAGTCGATGTTGCGACTCAACATGGGACGACGAGTTTTCCGTCCCTGATTTTCCATGGAGACTGGGGGAATTTTCAGACCTCACACGAAGATCTGACGGCGGCGGGCACGTTTGCGAAGCTGGACTATTTGGGGTCCTATAGCTGGCTGCAGACAGACAATGATTTGCCCAACGATCAGTTTCATGTTGGGACTGCAGCGGCGAACATTGGGTATGCGCTGACGGGATCGACGCAGGTGCGTGGGACGGTCTTTTACGGCGTGGATGGAACGGGAGTGCCGGGGACGTGGGAGTTCCATCAGATTGCGGACAATGCGACAGAGAAGGACCAAGACTTATACATCGGCGCTTCGATTGACAACCAGACTACGCCGGACTTTCACAACCTGGTGCGGTACGGCGCGACGAGAAAGCGTGAACAGTTTCATCTGTGGGAGCCGAGCGGAACTCTGCAGACGTATGACATGTTTGGAGACTCGGCTTACTTTGGCAACACGATGACGATCAAGGGAGCGAACGGGTTCGCGGCAGCGGGTCAGGCGATTCTTGATTTTCCGGGGACCTTTCCGCAGGGATACCAGCTGGTGTCGAACCGTGATGCGCTGGTGTACCAGGGAAATTACACGGTGACTCCGCACCTGACGGCGCAAATCGGGTTCCAGTATGAAGACGAGCGCGGATCGGAGCCCGGGAGCACGTTCTACACGCCAGTGGAACGAACGAACTATGACTACCGCGCGGCGGTGTACGGGGATTTCAAGAACCGGTTGTTTTACACGCTCGGCGGCGATCTGGAGCACTACTCGCTGTTTGGAGTGCAGACGACACCGCGCGCGGGTGTGTCGTTCTACGCATTGCGGCCGCGGAAAGGTATTTTCAGCGGAACGCGAATCCTCTTCAATTTCGGCGATGCCGTTCGCGAGCCGTCGCTGACGGATCAATTCAATTCGCTTTACAACTTTCTGCAGACGTACGGTGGACAGGACACGATCGCGCAGATGCACATCTCACCGATTCAGGCTCCGACAGCGCGGACGTATGAAGGGGGATTCGAGCAGTCTCTCGCGAGTGAGCATCTGATTTTCAAAGCCAGTTTTTTTCATAATCAGTTTGGAAGGCAGATCGAATTCGTTGGTTGGAATTTGATTCCGGAGCTGCTGCCAAATTTGACGCCGGCTCAGCAGAATGCTCTAGAGCAACAGCTGCAGGCGGATGGTGCTTACGAGCTGACCCTGAACACGGAGGCATTCCGTGCGCTTGGTGTTGAGGCTACGGTGGAAAGCGGAATCGGCAAGTATCTGTTCCTGCGCGGCGGATACACCTATCTAGATGCCGTGATTCAGCGGTCGTTTACGAATGATGATGTCGATCTGCTTGGTCCGGTGCCGACGTACAACGGGATTCCGATCGGGACGTATTCTCCGCTGGTCGGAGCGCGGCCATTTCGGCGGCCTCCGCACACGGGACTCTTCTCGGCGAGTTACTCGCGGAATCGAGTGACGGTGTTGTTCAACTCGGCATACGCGAGCCGCGCGGATGATTCGACCTTTCTGGGTGGGGAGGATCAGAACGGCGGAAACAGCTTGCTGCTTCCGAACCGGAATCTCGATCACGGATACGCAAAGGTGGATCTGGGCGGCAGCGTGCGGCTGCGAGACTGGGTGGGTGTATACGCGCAGGCGGAGAACCTGACTGACAATCGACACGTTGCGCCGATTGGCTACGTGAGCCTGCCAAGGAGCGTACGGGTGGGGCTGAAATTTCAGTGGGGACGAGAGAGGGCAAACGTAACGCCTTCCGCGCAAAGGTAAAGGTTGTCTCTCGATTGAAGGTAGGGCCGTCACAGCTGTCGGCCCATTTTCTCTGCACGATTTGAGAGGCCGCGCTCGGAGATTGCAGCATCCAATGCCCTATGCAGCCTGAACTAGCTGTGAACGTACATTGAATTACATGCAGTTATAGAACGTTCAACTTAGAACGCCAGAGCCTACATTCCCGTACCTTCCTGCATGGCTCTGGCAAGTCAGGAGTCAAGGTGAGAAAGCATTGCAAGGAAGGATTGCGTCTATACAACCTATTTATGGCTGTCCTCAAAGAATGGGGCCTTGCGGAGGCCGACAGACAGGCAGTTGAGATGCTGCCTTTGGGGCCGATCAGGCTGAAGGAGATTTCACAAATTGCAAGGAAAGCGGATGGTGCCCACATTACTGCGCGCCGTAAATATGCAGAGCACATTTCGGAGTGCCTTGTGTGCAGCAGGAACCTGGTGATGGGGTAAGGGCTATAGTTCTTCGTATCCCACCAAAGTCGCGCTCACTGTAAATCGAGCCCACGCTCTATGTGTGTGCTGTGAATGAGGCACCCCGCCGTATGCGCAGCGCAGCACATTGCCGAGTGGCTGGTTTGCAGCCGGTTCCTTGTGATGGGGCGAGGGCGGGGTCCGCGGTGAACTCTGCTGGATCAGAGGCTTAATTGTTCGTATCTCACCGACGCCGCGCGGAGTGAAGTTCGAACGGAAGCTCTATGATGTGCGGCCTAGATCGGGCACCTATCTATCGCATATGCGAGGGCGCTAGAACTCGAGGCGCATGCCAAGCTGGACGCGGCGGGGGGGACCGACGGAGGTGACGTCACCAAAGGTGGGCGAAGTTTCGACGGTGTCGACGCTATAGGGATTCTCGTGATTGAGGATGTTGAAGGCTCCGGCTGAGAAGCCGACGCGCGGGGCCTCTTCGTCCTTGTTCGCGGTGATGGCGAAATCGTGTCCCCAGCGAAGATCGAGGTCCACATACGATGGCAGCGTTTCGGAGTTGCGCTCAACGCCGTCCGGGCGGGTGTTGAAGAGGCTATCTCCAAATTCATCAGTGCCGGTGGTGATGGTGTATGGGCGGCCGGTGTTAGCGAAGACGCCTGCTGCGATGTTGTAAATGCTTTTGGGGTTCACCATCGCATACATGCTGACGCGATGGCGGCGATCCCAACTAGAGCGGCCCCATTCGTCGTTGGGCTCGTACTGGTTCTGGGGGAACCAGCCGATGCCGTTGGTGTTTGAGTCATAGTGCGAGAAGGTGTAGCGTCCGAAACCGGTGAAGTATTTGTTTACGCGGCCGCGGAAGGAGACGTCAAGACCGCTGCCTTCGAAGAAGCCTTCGGATTGCATCTGGCGGATGATGCCGAAATTTGGATCAGGGCGCTCGGTGTAGCCGGACTCAGGTGTGGGCGCGTTGATGTCGACGGAGCGGAATTCGTGGATGCCCCGGGCGGAATATGCGCTGACGACGGCGGTTGCTTTCTCACCAATCTGGCGCTCGAGGGAGAGGCCGTATTGCATCTGATAGGGGATGGCAGCATTGGGGGCGAGTTGCGCGAGGTTGGCAGGTTGCTCGGTAATGGCTGCGCAGTTGCTGACTGGAACACAGCCTGTGGCGGGTTCATCGGCGGGATCGAGCGAGATGTTAACGGCGCGACGGCGGGCGTTCTCGTAACGGACGAGGTCGAGGATGGGGCCGGAGCCGAAGCGGTCGTAGTAGATGCCGCCGCCGCCGCGGAGGACGGTCTTCGAGTCTTCATCCATGACGTAGGCAAAGGAAACGCGGGGCGCGAAGCCGAGGCGTTTCTGGGCGAGGAAGTTTTGCCAGTCGTAGCGGATTCCGGGCGTTATGGAGAATCGGTCGCTGATCTTCCACTGGTCCTGAATGAAAGCGCCCATCTCCTGCTGGTGGTAGATGAAGTGGGTGTCGCCGGTGTTCTGCGAGAAGGCGGAGGGGCGATTGTTTACGTAGTTATCAAGCGCGCCAGCAGCGACTGATCCGTCGGGGTTGAGGGTGGGGCCGAAGGTGTACGAGCCGAGCGCGTTGGTATTGTCATCGTAAGCGCGGCGGCTGACGTGGGGCGCACCAGCGCCGAATTTGAGGGTGTGGCGGCCGCGCGTCCAGGTGATCATGTCATTGAGGCGGAAGTTGTACTCGGTGCTGACGTAGTCGCTTTGTGCGGAGCCACCGCTGAAATCTCCGGCTACGTTGATGCGCGGAGCTTCGACTACGTTGATGTGGCGGTTCATGCTGTGCTCGCCGACGGCGGAGAACTGGTTGAGGAGGACGGGCGACAGGGTCGAGTCGACGTGAATGACGGTGTCGTCTTCGTGCCAGAGGCCGTTGTAGGCGGCGCTGGCGAGTGTCTGGCCACCGACGCCCTGATTCTTGCCGGTCCATTCTTCATAGGCATATTGCGCGTACGCGGAGTGCTTGTCACCAAACTGGTGGGCAATGCGTGCGCTGAATTCCGTGTCGCGGTTTGGAGTGGGAACGTTTGCCTGAAAAAGTCCGCTAGGATTGTCGGGCGAGGGAACGACCACTGCATTTACCACAGAGTTCAGGTCCTCTTCAGCGCGGCTGAAGCTGCCGAGAAAACTGCTCTTCTTGGAAAAGAACACAGGGCCGGTGGCGTGGCCTTCGAAGATCCGTCGCTGCTCGTACGGCTTTGAGGGCGCGAGGGCATTCTGCGCGTTGAGAGTGTTGTCACGGAAAGAAAAGTTGAATTGGCCGTGGTAGCTGTCGGCTGTGGATTTGGTGATGACTTCCATTTGTCCGCGGCCGGGCCAGTAGTAGCGCGCGGAGTAGGGATCCTGATTGATGCGGACTTCCTGGACGGCGGAGGCGGAGACGGGAGAACGGTTTGCTTCGACGCCGTCGACCATGAGGCCGGAGCCACCGGTTCCGGAGGCGCTGTCGTCGAGGAAGACGCTCATGGCGCCAACATAGTCGTTGTCGAAGATGGGAAGTTCTTTGAGTTCGCTTGACGTGAGGACGGACGAGTCGTGATTTTCTTCAGATGCTGTGAGGTCTTCGTTTGTGTCGCCGTTTACGCGAATGTTGGTGGCAACCGCCGCGATGGGCAGCGTTATGTGGAAAGGAGCAGCGAGAACATGGGAGGCGGGCGCTGCGAGGACCACGTTGGGCTTGACAGTGACAGGAAAGTGGACGGTTTCGAAGCCGGGCTCGGAGACGACGAGCGTGAAGCTGCCGGCGTGGGGTGCGGCCATCTGAAAATTGCCAACGCCGTCGGAAGTGGTGGTGCCCGCAATAGAGCCATCGGCTTCTACGAGGCTGACCTGCGCGTTTGGAACAATGGCGCCGGTGGGATCTGCCACGACGCCGTGAACAGTGTTTGCAGGTTGCGACTTGGATTCGGAGTCATTGGTGGCGGCAGAGAGAACAGTGGCACAGAACAGCAGCGCGACAGCCATGGCAGGAAAGCGCAACATGCAGAGCTCCAAGGACAACCGGAAATCGACGGCCATGCTACCCGCGTTCAGTGAACCGGGGGTTATACCGAATGGAGGCTCTCGCACGGCCGGCGAGCGCTCCACTCCATCGATCGTTTTGGGCGCGGCCAGCCGATGGAACCGAGAGCGCCGGGTAAGTCACTTGCTGATCGTGCGCTGTTCACGCGAACGGACGGTAGACCGCGAGCCTTGCGCTGCGCTGTGCCGGGGAGCACGACAGCGGTGTGATCGCCAAGAACGAGCCTTATAAATCGATTTTCGCAGGGGACAAAGCGGCTGTCCAGTCGATGGGGGAGTCAACGAGGATGTCGGGCGGAATGACTTCGAGGCTGCCAGGAGCGAGGCCGAAGGTGCATCCTATGCACCAGGCCCCGGCGTTGCGTGCCGTTTGAACGTCGACCTGGCTGTCTCCGATCATGATGGTCTCCTCGGGCCTGGCGTCTGCTTCCTTCATCAGGGAGAGAAGACCTTCGGGGTCGGGCTTCTTGGTGGCGAAGCTGTTGCCGCCGTAGATGTTCAGGAAGTAGGGGGCGAGGCCGAGGGCTTCACAGATGGCCTGAGCGGGGCGGACGGGCTTGTTGGTGAGGACGGCCATCTGGCGCCGAGGCGCGTTCGAGCGCGGAACTTCGACCTGGTCGTGGACTTTGTGGAGGGCTTCGAGGGCTTCGAGAACGCCTTCGTAGGCGTAGGTATAGTCGAGTTTGTGCTCGCGATAGTAGTCGAGGAAGTATTTGTAAGCTTCAGCGAGAAGTTCTTCTCCGGGCTCGATGCCGTCATCGGCGGCGAAGGCGCGGCGAACGACGGTGAGGGCTCCGTTGCCGATGTAGGTTGCGATTACCTCGTCGGTGAGATGAGGACGATGGAAGTGGTTGAGAGTGGCGTTCACGGAGTTACAGAGGTCCCGCGCGGAGTCGATGAGAGTGCCGTCGAGGTCGAAGACGAGAAGTTTGAGGCGGTCCACGGGTACAGGACGGAGAATGCGGATCATAGGGTTAGTGTAATGTGCAGGCGATTAGCGGTAGATGCGGCCGTTGATCTGGACGCTGGAACAGGCGGGACAGAAGCGGATGGAGTTGCGGCGTGTGAAGGCGGTGTAGTCGGGTTGCAACCAGAGGTGAAGGCCGAGCCAGCACATCAGAGCGCGCAGGGGATTCTGATCACGGTCGGCATCGGACCACATGCGCTGGAGACTTTGCGCCAGTTGTGCTTCTTCGGGATGGGTGTCGCGCCAGAACATCGTCGACCCTTCACTGAGATAGACACCGGCGAGGCGAAAAAGATTCTGGTTCAAAAATGGAGGGGAAAAAGACAGGCGAGACCAACCCAGGAGGCTAGCCGTGCCATCGCGGTCTTGCAGACACGTGAGGTCTCGCCTGAGGAACGAACTTTACAGCTTCTTCGCAGCTCAGCCACCTAGACCCAGCTGCGAATTCTGATCTCGCGGACCTGGACGGGTTCGTGAGATCAAATCTGATAGCTCAGTGAATGCGAACGTCACCGGAGCCTGTTTGCATGCGGACCGTTGGGCCGCCCCCACGAACCTTGCCGGTGATGTGGTGGCGATCGAACGAGCCTTGAACAGCCATCTCCTGATCGCTGTGGACGGAACCGGAGCCGGTGGATGCGTCGAGGTTGAAGCCGGTGTTTCCGGCAGTGAACTCGATGGAGCCGGAGCCAGTTTCGAGTTTCCAGTCAGATGTCGGCGAGCCCTGGACCTTGATGTCGCCCGATCCGGTGCCTGCGCGGAGGCCGCCCTTCACGTTTTTCAATTCGACACTGCCGGATCCTGTCTGGACTCTCACATCACCCTGGCCCTCGGCCTGTTCAACGTGGATGTCACCAGAGCCAGTGTTGGCGGTGAAGCCGTTTTGGAGGCCGGTCGCGTAGATGCTGCCGGAGCCCGTTCCGAGTTTGGCGTTTTGGCCCACGCCGTCATCTTTGATGTCGCCGGAGCCGGAATTGGCTTCGAGGAAGGTATTGGCTGGCGCCTCGATGTCATAGTCGATGCTGATGTTGTGGTAGTTCTCATGGCGCTGGCCAATGCGGACGATGTTTCCGGTCTGATCGATGGGTGGATTTTTCGCGATCTCCTGGACCTTTTCATCGCCACCGCTGCCCCAGTTGGATTTGACGCGGCCGAAGATGTGGACGCGATCGGAGGAGCCGTGGGTGATGTGAATGTGCCCGGAGCCGGTGGAGACAGCGAGTTCCACGTGGCCGTTGACGGTGAGGTTGCGCTCAAAGGTGGCTTCGCTGGCGAAGACGGGCAGGGCTGCGAAGGCCAGGACTGCTGCTGCTAACGCAAAATGTTTCATCTGTTCCTCGATTCAAATGCGTACCTGCGGTCAGAGTACGGGGTTCTGGTGGTTGTGGTTCCCCGGTTATTGATTCCGCGTGATCTAGTTAAGCAAGTGCTTCAGTTGCGACGGTGATGGGGGGAGGGCAAAACGAATTTCCACGATCAGAGGAGGAGCATGCGCGATGCCAAAGGCGAGGTGCAACACAAGTGCATTCCTATGTTGAGTTCGGCGGCGCCGGGTGTGATGGTGGGCGGGAAAAGGCTTGTCCGATTGCGAACACCTTTGTGCGGGGGTGAACAGCAGTGCGAAGCCTTTTGGTGAATGAGATGTGAGCGAGCTTTCGCACGGGTTCTCCGGAGTGGGTACAACGATGACGAATGAGGAGGTGTGGATGTTAACGACTTTTCTTGTCCCGCTCATCGCGAGAAGACCCGAGGCGGTGCACAGCCAGATCAGGCCATCCATCATTGCTGGAGCACGACCTGGTCGCCTTCCTTGAGGCCTTTGACGATTTCGGTTTGTGAGCCATTCGAGAGACCGACGACGACGGCAACTCTGTGCGTGCCTTCTTTCTGGCTTTTGTCGGGAACCTGTACGAATGCGTTTTTCTGCGCGTCGTAGCTGACGGCGTTTTCGGGAACTGAAAGGACGCCTTTGTGCTCGTCGAGCATGATCTCGGCGTTGGCGGTCATGTTGGCTTTGAGTTCGCCGGTAGCGTTATCGATGCTGACGCGGACTTCGAAGGTGGTGACGTTGTCCTTTTCGACGCCGAGGGGCGCGATCTTGGTGACTTTGCCGTTGAAGACGCGATCGCGAAAACTTTCAACCTTGATGCGCGCGGGCTGGTCCATGTAGACGTGAGCGATGTCGGCTTCGTCAACTTTGCCTTGCACGTAGACCTGGTTTACGTCACCTTCAGTCATGACGAGCGTGGCGGTGGATCCGAGGACGAGGATGGAGCTAACGGCGTCGCCCATCTCGACGTCACGCGAGAGGATCACACCATCCATGGGCGCGACTATGGTGGTGTAGGCGAGCTGCTCTTCAAGCTGTTTGAGGCTGGCTTTGCTTTGCGCGACCTGTGCGCGGGCCTGCTTAAGTTTGGCGGTGTCGACGCCGATCTGAGCTTTGGAGGAGTCACGCTTGGTGAGCGCGGCTAGATAGTCGCGATCCGCGTCGTCGAGGGCCTGTTTGCTGACGATGCCTTCCTTGGCCATTTGCTGATTGCGCTCTAGCTTGGCCTTGTACATGGGCAGGTCCGGGGCGGATGCGTTTACCTTGTCTTGCTCGATATTGGCCTCATAGGTGGCGACATTGGCTTCAGCGGCGGCAAGCTGGGCCCGCTGCGCTTCGACCTGGGCGAGAATCTCCTGCTGATCGAGCTGAGCGAGGGGCTGGCCCTTGTGAACCTTGTTGTTGATGTCGACGAAGAGTTTCTCGACGATTCCAGAGGCCTTGCTCTTGACCTCGACTTTGGTGATTGGCTGAATTTTGCCGGTAGCGACGACGGATCGGGCGACATCTGCGCGTTGCACTTTCGCGATGCGATTGGGATCGATGCTGGCAGTGCGGACGAGGCGCGCGGCTCCTACACCGATGACGACGATGAAGAGAAGCACGACGGAACCAATCCAAATCCAGAGTTTTTTGCCTTTGCGCGATGCCATGGAGCACCTCCGAGCCAACTGGAGCTATTCCGCTCCTCGATACCAAAATGACGACCGATGAAGGGTACTGATGATGTTTCGGGAACTGGCAAAGCAATTCCAGTTCCAATGAATGAGCCTGCAGTGGACGAATCAGGTACGAGTTCGCCGCCACTGTTATAGAGATCTACGCAGCCAGAGTTCGTTTGGTTCAATGTTTTGTCAACGGACTTGGAACACCCGGGTGAGCGGGCGGAACTTACCCGGCCGCAAGAAGAAGACGCTGCAAGGGTGAGGAGTCGATGTTGAGCGGCACTGTATCATGGACTTAATCCCACACATGAGGCACGCGCTATCTCCTCCGTGCCTTCATCGCAGTAGAGGCCAATGGAACAGGTGAAAATGCCCAGGGTTGAGCTGTTCGATACCAGCCTTCGTGACGGGCTGCAGCAGCCCAATCTTGAGATTTCTGTACCCAGCGCAGTTCATCTGCTGCAGCGGATGGGTGCGTTCGGTGTTCATTTTGCGGAGATCGGATTCGCGGGTGCGAATCAGTTTGTCGTGGATCTGACACAGTCACTTGAACGGGTGGATACCGGCGCGACGAGGCTGGCACTGTTTGGGCGAACACGCGGCAAGTGGGCGAAGGTTGCAGAGTGGCCGGACCTGGAGTTTATCGTCAGGCGGAAACAGCGCGTACCGATTGCGGTGATCGTGGCTAAGTCGCGACTGCTGGATGTGGAGAAGTCGCTCGAGTCGACCGCGGAAGAATCGTTGCTGATGACTAGGGAGACGGTCGATTACCTGCACGAGCACGGGCTTGAGGTTTTTGTGGACTTTGAGCACGCGATGGATGCGAACTGCGGGCGACGCGAGAAAGGACAGGCGTCGGAAGAGAAATTTCACAAGCGCAGCATGGAGTATTTTGACCAGCTGACGCGGCAATGTGTGGAGCAGGGCGTGAGCCGGATCGTGATCTGCGATACGAATGGTGGAGCGAGTCCGGAGGAGGTTGCGGAGGTCTTTGGGCGACTGAGGAAGGATTTCTCGGGCGCGAAGTTTGGCTTTCATGGACATACGGATCGCGGACTGGGAGTTGCGAATACGCGCGCGGCAGTTCTGGCGGGGGCGGTGCAGATTCAGGGTACGCTGCTGGGGACCGGCGAGCGTTGCGGGAACGTGAACCTCACGACGGTGATCGGCGGCATGCAGTTGCGAGATGAGGCGCAGTTTGTATCGCAGGAGCAGCTTGCCGGGCTTACGGGCATGGCGCATTCGGCGTATGCGTCATTTGGCCTGGAGGCACCGCACAGCGCACCAATTGTGGGACTGGGAGCATTTGGCACCTGGGCCGGGATGCATGGGTCGAGCGAGCGGAAGAATCCGGGTGCGTATCTGTGGTGCGATCCTGCGAGAGTTGGCGCGAGCCCGGTGATTGGTGTGAATCGGCAGTCGGGACGAGCGAACGTGATGCTGCTGGCGCAGTCGATCGGGCTGACACTCAATGCGGAACAGGCACAGGCGTTGATCGACGCGAATGACGCCATGATCGAGGGCGGGGGATTCACGGCGAGCGAGGTGTCTTTCCGTCTGGCTTGTATCAAGGCGCTCGGGCAGCACAAGAATCGGTTTGGAGTTCGGAGCTGGCGGGTTTTCGACGAGTCGGATGAAATTGGGAACCGGTTTGTGCAGGCGTTTATGACGCTGTCGGTGGGCGAGACGAAACTGGCGACTTCGCGGGCTGAAGGAGCGGGGCCAGTGGATGCGCTGACAAAGGCGATGCGCAAGGAACTGGACAAGTGGTATCCGGCGCTGGCGGAGATGCGGCTGGGAACTTTTACGGTGACGGCGCTGGATGTGGCGGCGCAGGATTCGGCGGCGCACGTGCGCGTGACGGTGAGCTTCCACGCAGATGAGCATGAACCGTGGGTGACAGCCGGCGTGAGCAGCGATTTGAATCAGGCTGCGCTGAACGCGATCATCGATGGATTTGATTTCTGGCTAGCGAAGATGGAGGCGTAGGACAAGCGGGGTTCAGGGCCCGCTCGGGGGCACCGCACCCCCGGTCGATACGCCTGAGAGTTCCTCGGGTCCCAGGTGTACAAAGTCGGGTGACCTGGGGCACTCGGCAAATTTTGGAATAGCGTGAGTACAACTTTCAGGGAGATCGTTTGCCCTGGAGTGGGGATGGGTATCGGCCAAAGGGCTGGGTAGAATCCTTACTTCAAAGGAACGAACGATGAGCGCTGACAGACACCCAGCACCGGGCCCGACGATGATGAAACCCAATGGACAGTGGACCTTCTACGTGTTTCCGGATGGGCAACAGCAGGAGGCCGGGTTGTTTGAGACGGAAGCTGCCGCAAAGCTGGCACGCGTCCACACACTGCTGCGGTGGGGCTCGAATGGGGAGAAGTATCCTTCGGGCAATGAGAAGGCGAGACTTTCGTTCGACTGATCAGCAGTTCTGATACTGTCTTCGGAGATCGAGCGGACACTTCATTCAGCTAGATGTGAGCTCAGTAAGCACATTCCGGGCGTAATCGCGCAGTTCGTCTTCAGTCTGTCCCAAAGCATCGGCGATGGCTATTCGATCATCAAGACATCCGGCTTTCTGTAAGACATCCATATAGTCGGCATCAATCCAAAGCCTGAGGAAATCGCCAGCAAAGCTCAACGGATCCAGATCCTGCGACAGGATGCGAGTTGCCAAATCCCTCGCCACGCGTAGCGAAGCCTCGGCGCGTGTTAGTTGGCAGAGGCCTGTCTCTGCCATAAACTTTGGCAGAATCTGATCTGTTTCCCACCCAGATGGATTGATCAGAGATGCGAGCCTGCGGATCCAAGGACCATCGAGTCCAGCCTCAAGCGCATCGCAAGCGAGATTCGGCAACTCCTCTGGGCCGACTCTTTGAAGTGCGAGTTTTGCTTCAACGAGTTTGGGGTCGAATGCCACTCTTCAGCAGTTTTGATACTTCCAGTTGCGCTGTTTGCCTTCGGCGATCCATTCAACTGCCTGGGCTATGCGCTTGTCGCGGGTTTCTTCGCGTTTGGCTTCGGCGATCCAGTCGACATATTCGCGCTTGCAGCTTGGGCTGAAGGCTTCGAAGACGGCTGAAGCTTTTTTGTTCTTCTTGAGGGCGGCGGTGAATTTGGGCGAGGCCTTGGGGGCGGGCTTAGGCGCTTTTACGACCCTGTTGCGCGCGGCCATGATGCTGGTGTGTTCGCCACTATCGATAAGCGCAGAAGCCTGACGGATCCAGCCGAGCATTTCTTTCTCCGACGGAAGGTCTTTCACGGAGGTGATTCTGCCGAGGCTGCCCATACCGCCGTCCTGCACGACGTTGGCTTCGCGCAGTGTGGCGCCGATCTCTTCTCCCCAGAAGCCGAAGCTGCAATGCTGCTTGAACGCTGCCATGTGGCCGAGGATGGTGCCGCGGTACATGAAGAAAGGGTGTCCCCACTTAATGGCTTCTTCGACGTCGGAATTCGCTTTATGCATCAGCTTGCGGAGGTGAGTGAGGATGGGCTGTGCGAAGGGTTGAGCTTTTTCGATGTACGCGTCGACTCTGGGTTCAGAGTGCTGTGCCATGGCCTGAGTGCCTCCGGAGGGTTTGAGCGGAAGTGTACATGATGAGAAGCAGCTTTCAGCCGCCAGCTACTGGCTAGTGTCCCAGTGCAAGCAGTGCCAATGCCGTTCCAGCTGCGCTGGCGGTGGAGAGGAAATTTACGGCGTCGTTGTTGAGCCAGTTGCGCCGTTCGAGGGTGGCGCCGAGGAGGCTGTCGAAGAAGAAGCCGAAGATGCCGCCGGCCCAACTGATTATGAAAACTGCTGTGCCCCCGCCGAGGGCCCAGCTGCCGGTCGCGGCAACGGCTGCGGCGGAGATGATGCCCATTGCGGTGCCGCCGAGAGAGATGGCGCCGTCGGTACCGGGTTCGGCTTTGCGGAGGGTGGTTATCATGCGCGGGTGGCCGCTGAGGACCTGGCCGAGCTCGGAGGAGACGGTGTCTGAGGCGGCTTCGGCGAGAGCCGCAAGGCCGAGCGTGAGAGCTGCAGCAGAGTTTGGGATGACGCCATTGGCGTGAATCCAGCCGTGATCGACGAGCCAGATTTGAATCACAGGGTTGGAGACGAGGGCGCCGATGCCGAGGTTGGCGGCTACCTGGGAGGCTTGGCGACCGGTGCGGCTTTCGGCGGTGCCGAGGTTCTCCTTGTGTTTGTGGCCGGCGCGGGTTGCCAGGGAGGTGAGTATTAGGAGGGTGACTAAGGGGATGAGGGCGGTCTTCCACGGCAGGTAGGGAAAGGATGAAGTTGTCGCAAACATCATGCTGGCTGTAATGGCCATTCCGGCGAGGGCAGCACCTGCGGTTGCGGAGCGCAGTTGGTAGGCGATGAGGCCGAGGAGGGTGCTAAGGCCGAGAGTCCAGATGGCGACGCTGGGAGTGTGCGTGAGCCACCAGCGCGATTCGAGGACGACGTCCGCGCCGAGGGCGGGGAAGACGAGGAGCAGGACGGTTTTGGATTGCCACCGGAGATGGTTTCGGGCCACGGTTTCATCGTATCTGTTGTCCCCGGTCCCCAAATGCGAGGGACCGGGGCCACCCAGTCTGTGTCTGTGATCAAACGATTCAGCACTGATTATCAAGAGGGCTCTCGTTTAAACTCATCTCGGTTCCGGAGTTTCAAGATGAAGAGATCGTTTGCGTTGGTTGGACTGCTGGGCTCGGTGGTGGTGGGTGCGGCATCGTTTTGCGCAGGGCAGAGTTCTGCTCAAGTGGTTCTGGATCGCGAGGGCGAGACGATTGTGCTCGAACCTTATGCGCCGAATATTGTTCGCGTGACGCTGAGTTTGCAGCGAGAGAATGCGCTGGGCAAACCGGGGTATGGATTCGTTGGCAATCCCGATGAAAAGGGATGGGCAAAGAGTGAGACCGATACGGATGACGTCTACAAGTCCTCGCAGATGACGGTTATGGTGGAGCGGCCCCACGCGCCGGCACATCCACCAATGTCCACGCAGATTGATATTTCGAAGTACTTCGGCGGCTCGACGCCCGGCGCACACATCACGTTTACGAGTGTGGATGGGAAGAAGTTGCTGGAGATGACAGGGTGGGATCAGGCGGTGCCGAACCATAAGGACGGAACGGCGGCGTTGAACAACGATCGACGGCCGACAGATCCGCCGTTTTTTACAGTTGGAGCGACGTTTGTATCGCCGGACGATGAGCATTACTACGGCTTGGGTGATAACCATGAGGGCTTTCTGGATCATCGGCATCACGTAGTGCGCTGCTGGAATGACTACCTGGCTGCGGGTGCGCCGAGCACGTGCATTCCGTTTGTGGTGACAAATAAAGGATACGGACTGATCTGGGACAATCCATCGAAGACGACGATCGAGCCGGGATTCAACGAGCAGACGAAATGGAAGTCGGAGGTGGGTGATCGCGTTTCGTTTTTTGTGATCGCGGGGAAGACGGCTGACGAGATTTATGCGGGGTACAAATTGCTGACGGGGCCCACGCCGCTGCTGCCGAAGGCTGCTTATGGGTATATCCAGTGCAAGCAGCGGTATGCGAGCCAGGAAGAGGTCATGTCGGTCGCGAGGGGTTATCGCGAGCGGCATTTGCCTGCGGATGTGATGGTGGTGGACTGGTTCTACTACACGAAGATGGGCCAGATGGACTTGGATCCGAAGTTCTGGCCTGATCCGGCGGGGATGAACAAGCAGCTGCACGACATGGGCTTCGAGACGATGATCAGCGTGTGGCCGCGGTTCACGCCGGAGTCGCGCTATTTCGACGAGATCCAGAAGAATGGGTGGATCATTCACACAGTGGATGGGAAGCCGGTGAATGGACTGCCGTACGATCGCGCAGGATCGGATATCGATACGACCAATCCGGATGCGGCGAAGTGGTACTGGAACATTATTCGCGACAACATCATCAGCAAAGGATTCGATTCGATCTGGGCGGATGAGACGGAGCCGGACCTGCCGCCGAACGGGGCGTACTACAAGATCGGGCCGGGGACGCAGTACTACAACGTGTACCCTCTGCTGCACGTGGGAGCGATTTACGACGGGTTCCGGCGCGATCTACCGCAAAAGCGCGGGCTGATCTTGTCGCGCGATGGGTACACGGGAATCCAGCGCGAAGGTGCGATTGTGTGGTCGTCGGATATCTATCCGACGTGGGATACGTATCGTAGGCAAATTCCGACGGGGCTGGATTTTGCGGCCTCGGGTGTTACGTATTGGTCGAACGATACGGGAGGATGGCAGTATCTGCCGGAGGAGCATCATCCGGCGCATCCACCGCTGCTTGATCCGAGTGATGCGCGGGACAACGTGGGCGGATATGACGATTATCCGGAGTTGTATACCCGATGGTTTCAGTACGCGACGTTTCTGCCGATCATGCGGACGCATGGAAGCAGGAAGTACAACGAGGTGTGGTCGTACGGGAAACAGGCTGAGCCGATTCTGGAGAAATATCTGCGACTTCGTTATGAGCTGATGCCCTATATTTACTCGCTTGGGTATCACACCTGGGAGACGGGTGCGCCGTTCATGCGGGCGCTGCCGCTGGATTTTCCAAATGATCCGAACGTTGTTGATATGAGAGACGAGTATATGTTCGGGCCGGCATTCCTGGTTGCGCCGGTGACGGAGCAGGGAGTGACGAGCCGCAAGGTTTATCTGCCGGCTGGCGCGGACTGGTACAACTACTGGACAAACGAGCGCGCGAAGGGCGGGCAGACGGTCGAGGCGGCGGCGCCGATTGAGACGATTCCGGTGTTTGTGAGGGCAGGGTCAATTATTCCGCTTGGATCAAAGGTGGAGAGCACGCACGAGAAGCAGTCGATCGCGAAAGTGCGGGTTTATCCGGGAGCGGATGGGAAGTTCACATTGTTTTCGGACGATGGAACGACGTATGCGTACGAAAAGGGAGCGGGGTCGGTGACGCGGCTGCATTGGGATGATGCGAAGCGGCAACTGACGCATGATGGAGCTACAGCCTGGAACGGAGCCGATGCGGAGGTCGTGGAGGTGGCTGGCAACCAACAGAGCAGCGATTGGTGATGAGTGATCAGATACCGGTTCGATGCGCGGCGCGTCTAACGGGCAGCAGTTTTTCTGACCTCCATGTGACAGAGAAGAAGCAGGTTGCCGACACGGTGACCGGCGCGGCTGCGCTGGGCGGATGCAGCTATCAGCTGATTTACAATCGGGAAGTAGCAGGAAAGATCTGAATGAGTCTTTTTCCCAGGATTTTAAGCCAGCCCGGTGCGCGGTTGGTTCAGGCGGGCCTCGCTCTTGGGGTTGCCGCTGCGTTTGCCGGATGTGGAAGCACGTATAGGCCAGTGATTACTCCGATCAATCCTTCGGGGCCGCCGGCACAACCGATCGGGTACGCCGTCGTAATCTCGTCTCCGGTGTCGTCCTCGACGGGAGTGGCGACGGTGGTTGACTATGCCGGCGACACGATTATGGTCCAGGCGCCGATTGGGCCGAACCCCTTTGCGTTCACGCTGGACTCGACTGGTTCCAATGGGTACACGGTGAACAGCGACGGGACGCTGACGAATTTCCAGGTCTCGCAAACCGAGCCCCAGGTGAAGGACATTCACTACTCGACTCTGCCGCCGGCGGCGCAGACGGTGGGGTTGTTCTCTCCGAGCACGGGACTGTGGGTGGCTGACCTGAACCAGAACGTAATCGATGTGCTGGCCCCGTCGACGGCGGCTCAGTCGTTCAAGCTGGCGATCCCGGTGGCGGCAACTCCGATTGGCGTTGTGGGCCTTGGCACCATCGGACAGCACGTTTATTCGATCAGCCAGAATGTGCCATTCAATACGACCTGTAATCTGGCGCCGAGTTCGGCAGGAGCAAACGGCGAGGCGGATGCGCTGGAGGTTTCGAGCTTCACGGTTTCGGCTCGCATCCCATTGGGCAAGTGCCCGGTGTATGGAGTGCAGAGTTCAGATGGCAAGAGGCTGTTTGTTCTGAATCGCGGCAGCGATACCGTGACGGTGATTAACAGTCAAAACAACTCGCTCGACCAGTGCACTCCGTTTACGAATCAGAGTGGGCAACCGGTGACCTGCCACCCGAGCCTTCCCTTGTCGACGACAGCGGGATTAGCGGGAGCGAATGTGCCGGCAATTGCGGGGCCGGTTTATGCCGAGTACATCGCGGCGACGCAGCAGCTGGTTGTGGCGAATTACGACGGAGGAACCATCAGCCTGATCGACGTGAGCCTGGATCAATATGGCAACGATAGCCAGACGTTCGGCACGACGTTCACGATTCCGGTGGGACACAATCCGGCGAGCGTGACCGCACTGTCGGATGGAAGCCGGGCGTATACCGCGAACCAGACCGACGGAACAGTGACGATCGTGAATCTCTCGAGCCATACCGTAGAGAAGACGCTGCAGGTTTCGGGTCATCCCCGGACCGTGGTTTCGACTTCGAATTCCCTTTACGGCAAGGTTTATGTTGCGTCACCTGACAGCACGTTTCTGACGATTCTTCGGACGGATCAAGACATTGTGGATACGGTGGTGCTGATCCAGGGAAATATTGTGGATGTGCGAACGACTAATCAAAATGGAACGAGGGGCAATGCGAATATCTATAGCCGGATTCCGGGTGGAGGGCAGCCTTGCTACCGTCCAGGGACTGAGGGCTCTCTGGCCACGTGCCAGGCGATTCGCTAGGCGCCCGTAAAAGAACGGCCAAGGCCATCCCAATTCGGGGTGGCCTTTGTTTTTATCGGAGCCGGTTTGTGATTCGAAACACAGACTGATGTCTCGATTGGCCGCGAACATAGTGGGCGATGCGCAGGTCTGAAATCAATGGCGGCATGACGCGCCGTCAATTCGGGTTGGGTGGGGTGCTTGCCGGTTCGGTGGCGGTGATTGGCTGCCATGGCGCGAAGGGAAGCGAGTGGAAGTTCCTGAGCGATGCCGATGCGCGGACCCTAGCCGCGCTGTGCGACGAGATTATTCCCGCCGATGATTATCCAAGTGCTTCGCAGGCTGGAGTAGTGGATTACATCGATCGGCAGTTGGCGCGGCATTATCGGAAGCACCAACGCGAGTATAACGACGGCTTGGACGCGGTTGACAAGATGAGCCGGAAGCGGTTCGGGGCAGCATTTGCGGATGCGAGCGCGGATCAGCGACTGGAGATGGTTCTCGCGCTCGAGAAGGACAAGCGGGCATTCTTCGAATTGGTCCGGCAGCACACGATGGAAGGCTATTACAGTTCGCCACGGCACGGAGGCAATCGCGATGCGGTGAGCTGGCGGATGCTGGGGCTGGATGAGCCTCCGCTACGCGGGCGCGCGCAATACGATCTGCGCAAAGGAAGCAGCGCATGAAGCGCGTGAATGCAGTTGTGATTGGCGCAGGAGCCGCGGGCGGCATTGTTGCGAAAGAACTGGCGACGGCAGGTCTGAGTGTGGTTCTGCTGGAACGTGGCAAGTGGTATACGGCGGCTGATTGCCGGAAGGATGATCTTCGCAATCAGCGGACCACCGCGCTGGGGAACGCGTTCGGGCCTGAGGACGCAGGTAACCCGCGAGTGTGGGTCGACAAGCAGGGCACCGCCCACATCGCGATGGCGAGCGAAGGGGGATACCAGAACAACGCAGCGTGTGTGGGCGGCGGAACGCTGAGTTATGGTGCTCAGGCTTGGCGGTATCTTCCGCAGGACTTCAGGATGCGATCGATTTACGGCGCGCCGGAGGGGAGTTCGCTGGAGGACTGGCCAATCTCGTACGACGATCTTGAGCCGTTTTACGAGAAGGCGGAATACGAGATTGGAGTTTCGGGGGACTACTCGGGAACGCCGTTTCATGGGCCGCGCAAACACGGTCTGCCGATGCCGCCCCTGCCGCCGAATCGCGAGTTCGGGATTCTGGAAGCTGCGGCGAAACGGCTTGGGCTGCACCCATTTCATTTACCGATGCTGCGCAACAGCGTTCCCTACAACGGGCGGGGACCATGCATGCGGTGTCGGTGGTGTTGCGGGTTTGCATGCGAGGTGGACGCGAAAAACGGGACCCAGAACACGGTGATCCCCGTCGCGCTAAACACGGGAAGTTGTGAGTTGAGGACGGAGTGTACGGCGAAGGAGATTCTGGTTGACGATCGCGGCCGGGCGCGGGGCGTGGCGTACTTCGATGAGCGTGGGCGATTGCAGGAACAGCTTGCGGATGTGGTGATTGTGTCGTCGTCGGCGATTGAATCGGCGAGGCTGCTGCTGAATTCGCGGAGCAGGTTGTTTCCGAATGGGATTGGAAACCGCTACGACCAAGTGGGGCGACACTTGCAGGGCCATCACTATACCGGTGCGATCGGATATTTCGACTTCGAGACATATGACGATGTGGGGCCGGGCGCGAGCATCGCGGTTACGGACTACAACCACGGAACCGTGGGGCTTCGCGGCGGAGGGATGCTTGCGAATGAGTTCATCCGGCTGCCAATACACATGGTGGACCGATTGCCGCAAGGGACTCCGCGATGGGGAATGGCGCATAAGCAGTCGATGCGGCAGTGGCATAAGAGGTCGATTGTGATCATGGGGCCGACGCAGCAGATTCCAAGCGCGAGCGGGCGGGTTACGGTGGACCCGGAAGTTCGGGACAAGTGGGGACTGCCGGTGGCGCGGTTCGAGGGCAACATCCATCCGCACACGTTTGAGATCGGAGATGTGCAGGCGAAGCGCGCGGAAGCCTGGTTGAAGGAGGCAGGCGCGATCGATACATCGCTCATGGCGTGGCATCCGGAGAGCGTGTCGGCAGGGCAGCACCAGGCGGGGACTTGCAGGATGGGCGACGATGCTCGCGGGTCGGTGGTCGATCGGGCTTGCAGGGTACACGATGTCGACAACGTTTTCGTCATCGATGGGAGCGTGCACGTGACCAACGGCGGGTTCAACCCGGTGCTGACGATTATGGCGATTGCGTACTACGCGTCGGCGTCGCTGGTGCGGAACTGGAAGGGAACGGGCTTCCGGCCATGATGCGTTTGGTGAAAGTTGCGGGACTTGCGATTGCATGCGTCTCGGCGTTATCGGTCGCGCTGGTGTATGGAGCTTCGTACTATTACACGTCGCAGCATGGACAGGGATGCGCGAGTTGTCACGAGATGGCGGCGTATACCAGCGCGGTGCATCGTTCCGCGCATCGGACCGCAACGTGCATGGATTGTCATGACGCGGGCCTGGGGACGAAGCTGAGGCATATCCGTGTTCATCTGTTTGGGCAGCCGGCGGAGTCGATCCATTTGCGCGATATGGATGTGCTGGCGATGACGGCGAGATGCCAGGGTTGTCACCAGCATGAATATGCGGCCTGGCGAGCTGGGCCGCACAGCGCAACCTACGAGCAGATTTTTGCCGATCCGGTGCACAACGCGAAGAGGCGGCTGGCGGACGATTGCCTACGGTGCCATGGGATGCACTTCGGAGGAGGGATTCGCGAGCTGGTGCAGCCGATGAATGCGACGGGGCCGTGGCGTATCGCAAAGGCATCCCTTGCGAACGAGCCGACGATGCCGTGCATGGCATGTCATGAAATGCATCGCGAGGGTCCGACGCAGGACAAGCCTGCGCAGCGGATTTCGGCCGCTTTGGCCAAGACGCCGGCGACGCTGGCGTTTTTTGACCGGCGTGAGCAGATGCATTTTGGCGCGGGGCAGCTTGGCATGCCGAGTTTGTTTGATGGGATGCGGTCGGTAAAGGGCAGCCCCGATCAGCGACAGGCAATCTGCTACCAATGCCATGCGCCGCGGATCGTTGAAGCAGGAACAGTGGCAGCTTCGAATCGCTGGGGTCCTCAGATTGGGTCGGGAGACGATCGCACTCCAGCAGGAGTGCATGAGGGGATAAGCTGCTTCGCTTGCCACAATGGACATAGCGAGAATGCGGCGGCTTCGTGCAAGACATGTCATCCGCATATGTCACATTGCGGTCTGGATGTCGAGAAGATGGACACCACCTTTGCGAACCCGACGAGCACGCACAATGTTCACTGGGTGCAGTGCGCGGATTGCCATCAGCGGGGGATTCCTAAGCCCAAGGTTAGGAGCAAGATTGCCGCGGCGAATGAGCCGATTTTATCTGCTGCCTCTAAATGACAAGAAATCGGGCGAGCGAAACGGCTACTCTAGGTTTAGGAGCTGTCGCTCGTTCTTGGCCAGTGCAGACAAAACCCGAATTGATGTGCTGCTGGTAGAGCGCAACCTGGTTGCGAGCAGGGAGCGGGGGCGCGCGCTGATTCTAGCCGGCCGTGTTCTTGTGAATGAGCAGAAGGTCGACAAGCCGGGGACTTCAGTCGTCTCGGATGCCGGGATTCGTTTACTCGGCGAAGACATGCCGTACGTCAGTCGAGGGGGTCTCAAGCTCGAAGCCGCTCTCGATCACTGGCACATCGACGTTAAGGGGCGAGCGTGCCTTGACGTGGGAGCGTCGACGGGTGGATTCACGGATTGCCTACTACAGCACGGAGCGGCCCATGTGACCGCGCTTGATACGGGGTTCGGCCAGATTGCGATGAAGTTGCGCAATGATGAACGGGTGCGGCTCGTTGAGCGGACGAACGCGCGATTTCTGGCGCCGAACGCGCTTGCGGAGCCGGGGATGCCCGCGCTTACTTTGATGGTGATGGATGTTTCGTTTATTTCCGCCACACTCGTGATCGGGCCTGTGTTCTCTGCGGCTCCAGAGCTAAGGGAGGCAGTGATCCTAGTGAAGCCACAATTCGAGGCGGGGCGGGGCAATGTCGGCAAGGGCGGGATCGTGCGTGATCCCGAGGTTCACAAGGTAGCGGTCGAGAAGGTTGAGCAGGCGGTTGCAGAGTTGGGGTGGCAAGCGGCGAAGACGATTCCTTCGCCGATCACGGGGGCGGAAGGAAACATGGAATTTTTGCTGTATGCGATGAATGCATCTTCTAGCTGATTCGCGTGTAGAGGGAGTTAATCCCGTCATCTAGAAGTAGTGCCCTTGCCGTTTACACTGGGAGCGGATGATCTGCGTTGCAGTTGTATGTAAGCCGAGGAAGCCTGAGCTCGCGCAGTTGTTGCCTGAGTTAGTTGACTGGCTTCGCAAACACGCCTACGATCCGCTGCTCGATCACGAGGGCGCGACCTATACAGATGCCGCTCCGGCAGTTGATCGTGCGGACCTGCCTGCGCACAACCCCGGGCTTGTAATAGTGCTTGGTGGCGATGGTACGCTCCTTTCGGTTGCGCGGATCTTTGCGGCGACGGGTACGCCGATTTTGAGTGTGAACCTGGGATCGCTGGGATTTCTTACGGAGGTTCGGCTCGCAGACCTCTATACGACTCTCGAGAGCTGGTGCTCGGATTGCCACACACTGGATGCGCGACACATGCTGCACGCAGAGGTGCGCCGCGATGGCTCTGTAGTCAGGACATTCGAGTCGCTGAATGAGGTGGTAGTTTCGAAGGGCGACATCGCGCGCATGGGCGAGTTTGCGGTTGAACTGGACGGCAAGAGCGTTGCGCATTTCCGGGCGGACGGAGTGATCGTATCTACGCCTACAGGATCGACTGCGTACACGCTTGCGGCGAATGGCCCAATCCTTACGCCGGATGTGGATGCTCTTGTGGTGACGCCGATCTGCCCACATCTGCTTACCCTGCGGCCGATCGTGGTGCCCGGGGGCGCGTGCGTCAAAGTGCGCGTGGAAGGTGTGCCGACGCAGTGCCTCCTCACCGTGGACGGCCAGATCGGATTTGAACTCCATCTTGACGATGAGGTGACGTGCCAGCGGTCAGCGTACACGGTGAATCTTGTGCGTATCAGCGAGAGCGGATTCTTTGAGGCTTTGCGAAGCAAGCTCAGCTGGGGGGAGCGCTGAGGAGCCCAGTTCGGAACGAGTTCTTGCACAGAGTATCTGACTTCGAGGTCAGGCGTGCTATCCGGAGCTACGGGTGCAGCTCATCTAGAAACACCTTCGCCTTTTCCGCGAGAGTGTGCGCACCGTTGATGTCGCCGGTTGTGAGTGCTTCACGGGCCTGCTTGATGAACTCGCGGATCTGGGCCGCGGTTTTCTGTTCCTGGTCGTTGAGTTTCCGCGTGATGCCGTTGAGCGTTTTTTCGGTCTGCTCGATGGAAGCGTCGGTCTGTTGACGCGTGTTGGTGGGGTCCCCGGCTCCGAGGACTCCAGCAGCTGAAACGACAGGCGGTGGTCCGACAGAGGCCATCTGGGTATTGTTTGCAGGTTTCTTGTGTTTCGGCGGCTTCTTTACCGGCTCCGGCGGGGGAGTGATCTGCGTTTGAACCGGCTGCTCGGGAATATTCACAGTTGGTGGAGGCAGGTTGGATGGAGCAGGCTCCGGCTTGGGCGCAGTCGTGTCTTCAATTGGCGGCGGCAATGGCTGATTCTGCGCTACCTGGGGTTTGCGGTGAAAGCACCCAGTCAGCAGAAATGGCAGCAGCCACGCAGCGCCTTTTGCGCCGAGCTTCATGTCTCCAACCCCTTCGTCTCTTCCACCTGTGCCGACTGAAGATGCCGGCGTCCCCATTCCGTGGCTGCGAGTGGAATGCGCAGGAAGAACTCCGTGCCACGGCCCACTTTCGATTGTACGTCGACGCTGCCATGGTGCAACTGCAAAATGCGATAGGTCATGGCCAACCCGATGCCGCTGCCACCGCTTTTCGTGGTGAAGTAGAGGTCAAAAATTTTCTCGCGAATCTCGGGCGGGATGCCGACGCCGTTGTCGGCAATGCGGAGGACAGCTATTCTTCGTTCCTCTTCGAGGATTACTCGAAGGATGCCGCCATCTGGCATGGCCTGTGCCCCGTTGAGTGTCACGTTGAGGACGGCTTGCTTCAAGAGATCGGCGTCAACATTCACGATCATCGGCGTCGAGGGCAAGCGGCTTTCGAGCTTCACATTGTGGGTCGTCAATTCGTCGACCGCGAGAGCGAGCACGTCTCCTACGATGGTGCGGAGGTCCTGCTCGCGAAGCTGCAACTCGACAGGGCGAGAGAAGTCCACCAGAGTCTGAACGACGCGATCTAGGCGATGAATTTCGGCGTCGATTACATCGAGATGCCGTGATGCGGGCGCGTGTTCCTGGCCGAGCTTGTTCTTCAGCAACTCGAGATGGACAACGATGGCATTGATCGGGTTCTTCACCTCATGGCCGACGCCGGCTGTAAGCCTCCCGATGGCGGCCATGCGGCGCGAGAGCTCGAGTTCTGATTCAATCTCCTCGACTGATTCGAGATCGTGCAGAGTGACAAGAGCACCAAGGCCGGTCCGGGTGCGGTCATCGAAGATGAAGTCCACGGAGGCCTGGAGGCGCCGCCCGGATTCGGTCTGAACTTCTTCCTGTACCAGTGTTACGCCTGCGTCGAACGCATCGCGGAGAGTGCGGCCGAGGACGGTCGAACGATCGAAGATATCGCTGGCCTGGAGTCCGAGGATATTGTCTTTTTCTATGTTTAGGAAACGCTGCGCTGCTTCGCTGACCAGCACTGCGCGTCCGTCCCCGGTGAAAAGCAGGATGCCGTCCTGGAGATTGCCAAGGATCTGGTCTAGGTTTTCTTTCAAGGCGGAGAAGACTTCTTCGACATTACGGATGCGCTGACCAATCTGCTCGATTTTTGTGGAGACTCGTTCGGGGGTGTCGAGCCTCGGCTCTTCTTCGCCCTCCTTCTTGGGCCCTGCGGGAATGGGGGCGAGGAAGTCGAGTTGCATGCTGATTTCTTCCATGGGCCGCAGAGCGAGATTGCTCAGCAGGAAGGCAGCGATCAACGCGGTGCCCGCGGCGAAGGCCATGAGGGTGATGGCCTCCTGCAGGGAAGGCTCATACACGTGCTGCAGCAAAGTAGTTCGTACACCGACGTGCACGTTCAGGAACGGTTCGAAGTTGCGGTCCTGAGGCACAACAATGTCAAAGACTTTGCCCGGTCCATAGATGTCGCGCATCTTCGTGATCGGATCGGCTGCTACGAGGTCGCTGTATTTTCGTCTGGGGTCAAGCTTCTCTGGAGAGCCGGGCAGGGTTGTGAGGATGATGTGATCCTGCGCGTCCGTGATCGTGATGTCGTTCACCGTGAGCGAGTACATCACGGGCGCATCGATGGCGTTGCGGAGGACCTTGCTGGTGCGCACAACCTCCGTGGCGAGTTCCATCAAGTGAGCTGTGTCGCCCGGGGCGATCATCTGATCTTTCAGTCCAGTTTCGAGAGCCTGCTGGAGGGCAAATCGCACCTGATTGGCAGTTTGACGATTGGAGTTATAGGACTCCTGGACGGCTGCATCGACAAGATGGCTGACATACACGAGCGACAGGAGACCCGCAATCAAGAAGACGAGGCCAGTGATAGCGAGGACGAGTTTTGTCTTCAGTCGCATGTCACGTCAGCAATTCAGCTTTGCGGAGTATCCAGTGCAAGACCGATCAACCAAAACAGCCTGAATTCAGGCCGCCGGATCCTCTCGCGAATGCTGGTTATATTCCTTCAACTTGTTGTGAAGCGTCTTCAGGCTGACTCCGAGTATTTCCGCGGCACGGGTTTTGTTTTGTCCGGTGGATTCAAGAGTGCGCAAAATCAGCATTCGCTCAGCCTCGTCGACCGTCGTTCCGACGCGTATGGGAACAATGCTTGCATCGTTGAAGCGCGGCGGAGCGGCAGCCTGAGTCGAGCCGAATGTGCGCGGAAGGTGGCCGGCATCGAGCGGTGCTCCGTCAGGACAGAGAATGACAGCGCGTTCTATGGTGTTGCGCAACTCGCGAGCATTGCCGGGCCAACTGTAGGCAAGCATTCTGTCCAGGATGGAATCGGAGAGGCCGGAGACGTGGCGCCCATGTTTCTGATTCATCTCGCGCACCATTGCATCAGCCATCGCCTGGAGATCTTCCATGTGCTCGCGCAGAGGCGGCATGTGGATATGGAAGACGTTCAGACGATAGAAGAGATCGGCTCGCAAGTGTCCTTGGGCAACGGCATCCTGGGGATCTCGGTTGGTTGCGGCGAGTACGCGAACGTCAACATCTTGTTCTGTGCGGGCGCCTAGGCGGCGCAGCTTGCGTTCTTCGAGGACGCGTAGCAACTTGGCCTGCGTGCCTATAGGCATCTCGCCGAGTTCGTCGAGAAGGAGCGTTCCACCCGAAGCGAGTTCAAAGCATCCGGCCCGGCGCTCTACCGCGCCGGTGAATGCACCTTTTTCGTGTCCGAAGATTTCGCTCTCAATGAGGGTTTCAGGAATTGCAGCGCAATTCACGGCGAGGAAGGGACGGCTCTTTCGCGGGCTTAAATCGTGGAGCGTGCGAGCGACTAGTTCTTTACCGGTACCGCTTTCACCTGTGATAAGCACGGAGACGTTTGACGGCGCGATCTGCTCGATGAGGGCGAAGGTCTCACGCATCGGCTTGGAACTGCCCACCATCGATCCGAGAATGCCGGTGTTGCGCAGCTGTCTGCGAGTCACTTCGAGTTCGATTTCGGTTGCCCGCTGGCGCGTAGCGTTGGCCAGGATATTGCGTAAACGGGTGGCGTCCACAGGCTTCTGAAGGAAGTCGTAAGCACCGAGCTTCATGGCATCGACGGCAGTTTGAATGGAGCCTTGAGCCGTTAGGAGTACTACCGCCGTATTGGAGCTTGCACTTTCTGCGAGTTTGGTCAGGAGGCCAATGCCATCCATGCGTGGCATCTTGAGGTCGGTGACCACAATGGCAGGATCCCAGACGAGGGCTTTCTCCCAGCCCTCGATGCCGTCGCGGGCTGTCTCGGTCTGGTATCCCCAGCCAGAGATCAGCTCGGCGAGCCCCATCAGGGCATGGGGTTCGTCCTCGACTATCAAAACTTTCACCGGGTTTTGCATATCATCTTTCGATGCAGCTATTTCGCCGCGTGTCGTCGAACATTAGCTTTCAATGGAACTTGCCTTTTGGGGCGTACGCCTAGTTTAGACCGCCTTATCGGTCAATTCAGCCCATCTAGCGTAGAGTTTCTCGTTTTCGGCCTCCGCGTGAGCGAGGTCCGCGAGGGCGGCCTGGAGGGCGGCTGCGTCAGAGGCTATGGCTGGGTCCTCGACCCGGGCGCGAGCCGTGGAGACCCGCATGTCTGACTCTTCCACTCGCTGCTCGATTGTGGCGAACTCGCGAGACTCGAGATAGGAGAGCTTTTTCTTCCTGTTGCTGAGCTGATCGGAAGATGCGAGCGCCTCGCGTTTGCTGGCGATTGATCTGGTATCCGGTTCGCCAGGCCTTGTTCGCTGATCGATCCACTGTTCCCATTGCGCGAAATCGGCGAACTGGGCAATTTGGCCGGCACCATCGAAGCCGAGAACTGTCGAGGCCACTCGGTTCAGGAGGTAACGATCGTGTGTTACCAAGACGAGGGCCCCTTCGAACTCCAAGAGATTGTCTTCGAGGATCTCGAGAGTTGGGATGTCGAGGTCGTTGGTGGGCTCATCGAGTAGGAGGACGTCGGCGGGTTGAAGCATAAGCTTGGCGATGAGGACGCGAGCGCGTTCTCCGCCGCTCAGGTTGCCCACCGGCTGATTGAGCTGTTCACCGGTGAAGAGGAAACGCGCAGCCCAGCTTGCGACGTGGATCGTGCGGCCCTGGTAGACCAGGCCATCGCCCTCGGGCGCGAGCGCCCTGCGCAGAGTGAGATCTTCGTCCAGCTCGCGCATCTGGCTCAGGTAGACCATTCGCAGCGCTTCGGCCCTGCGGACGCTGCCTTCTGCCGGATCGAGTTCGCCACCCATGAGGCGGAGGAAAGAAGTTTTACCGCTGCCATTAGGGCCGACGAGGCCAAGCTTCATGCCGGCGGTCAAGGTGAAGTTCAGCCCGTTGAACAGGCGGCGGCCACCGAGCTCACAGGCGACGTCAGTGAATTCGACAAGTCTCTTGGTTTTGCGCTGGCTTGCGGCAAAGTCGATTCCTGCGGTGTTGGCAACGGAGCGCGAATCCAGTGCGGCCAGGTTGCTGATCATCTCGTTTGCGGTATCTATTCGCGCTTTGGATTTTGTGGTGCGTGCTTTGGGGCCGCGGCGCAGCCATTCGATTTCAGTGCGAACGCGGTTGCGGAGGCTCTCCTGCTGCCTCGTTTGTGCCTCAAGGTATGCCTGGCGTTCTTCGAGGAAATGGCTGAAGTTGCCTTTGACGCGTAGCAGTCCTTCGGCGTAAACGCGGTTGAGTTCGATGATTTCGCTGGATGTTGCTTCGAGAAAGTAGCGATCGTGGCTGACGGTGACAACGGCAAATGACAAAGAGTTCAGCAACTCCTCCAGCCACTCAATGCCGGCGAGGTCGAGGTGGTTCGTTGGCTCGTCGAGTAGCAGGACATCTGGCAGTGTCACGAGAGCTTCGACGATGGCCAGGCGCTTGCGCCATCCGCCAGAGAGTGAAGCAGCCTCTGCGGTCAAATCTTCGAATCCGGCCTTGCCTGACAGCTCACGCAGGCGGCCTTCGCGGTCCGTGTCCGGAACGTGCGCGCCGCCTAAAGCGGCGTCGAGCACCTGGCGGATGGTGAGGCCTGTCGAGAAGCGGGAATCCTGCGGGATATAGGCACAGCGGGCACGTTTGCGGACAGCCAATTCGCCGGAATCGGGCTCGATCGCTCCGGCGAGGATTGCGAGGAGCGTTGATTTGCCGGCGCCATTGGGACCGATGAGCCCGATGCGCGCGCCATCGTCCACTGTGATCGAGATGTCCTTGAAAAGCGGCGTGGCGCCGAATTGCTTGGTGATGGATTGCGCATTGAGAATCGGTGGCATCTACTCAAGACTAAATTCCCCCGGCCCAGGGCGGCTGGACCGAGAATGAATTCTCGAAGATGGGGCTCCTCGTTACACTGGATTCATGCTGGATTATGAGATTTTACCGGGCGACGCAGCTAATCTGCTGCGCGAGAACAAGACGAAATTGATCGACGTGCGTGAGCCGTGGGAGTACTCGACCGCGCATATCGAACCGAGCACTCTTATGCCAATGGGCGATGTTCCAGCGAGGGCGAATCAGGAACTGGATCCCGATGAGCATCTGACGGTTCTCTGCCATCACGGGCAACGATCGCTGAACGTGACCGCGTGGCTTCGCAATCAGGGGTTTGAGAATGTGCAGTCGCTGCGGGGTGGGATTGAGGCGTGGTCTGCCCAGATCGACCCAAAGGTGCCGCGATACTGAGCGGTTCACGGCTCACGGCACCGCAAGAGGGCTGGGGCATATACTTCCGGTTGTTGAAATGAGCATTGGAGCGAGCACATGTCTTCACCTGCTGTGGCGTTTGCCACTCAAAATCAATCACGGTTCCTCAGCGAACTCAAGGATCTTCTACGCATTCCATCGATTTCGACGCTGCCTGAGCATAAAGGAGATTGCCGGCGTGCGGCAGAGTTCCTTGCGGCGGAGCTGAAGCGGATCGGGATGGAGAATGTGAAGCTGATCGACACACAGGGGCATCCGCTCGTCTACGGTGAATGGCTGCACGCGGTGGGGAAGCCAACGGCGCTTGTCTATGGCCACTACGACGTTCAGCCGGCAGATCCACTGGATGAGTGGATCTCGCCGCCGTTCGAGCCCGCGGAACGGAATGGCAACATCTATGCGCGGGGCGCGGTGGATGACAAGGGACAGGTGTGGGCCCAAGTGAAGGCGCTTGAATCTCTGCTGGCGGCGAACAAAGGGCTGCCGCTGAATGTGCGCGTGCTTTTCGAAGGCGAGGAAGAAGTGGGAGGGGAGGGGATTGCGACGTATGTTGCGTCGAAGCCCGATAATCTCAAGGCTGATTTTGCACTAGTCTCTGACACCGATCTTTTCGCCGATGGCTTGCCGACGCTCTGCGTGGGTCTCCGAGGGATGATCTACACGGAGCTTGAAGTTCGTAGCGCGAACACGGATCTGCATTCCGGCATGTATGGCGGGGCGGCTCCGAATCCCTTTATAGCGCTGGCGCAGATCATTGCGAAGCTGAAGGACGAGAACGGCCGGATCAGCATTCCCGGTTTCTACGACGATGTCATTCCACCGAGCCCCGAAGAATTGGCCGCATGGAAGAGTTTGCCCTTCGATGAAGAGCACTATCGCGAGAACGAAGTTGGCGCGCGAAAGCTGGCCGGTGAACCAGACTACGGCGTCCTAGAACGGACGTGGGCTCGCCCAACGCTTGATGTGCATGGAATGCCGGGAGGCTTTACGGGGGCCGGCGCGAAGACTGTGATCCCGGCTAAAGCGCTGGCTAAGATCTCGATGCGGCTGGTCCCGAACATGACGCCGGCAAAGGCGTTTGAGCAGTACAAGGGGTATGTTGAGAAGATTGCGCCGGAGGGTGTCCAGGTTGAGGTCAGGCTGCTGCACTCAGGTGATCCATGTCTGATTCCGGTCAACAACAAGTACATCCAAGCGGCTACGCAGGCGCTTCATGAGGTGTGGGGGAAAGATACAGTTTTCATTCGTTCCGGCGGGTCGATTCCGATTGTTGGAGATTTCGACCGGCATCTTGGTTTGCCCAGCGTGATGATGGGGTTCGGGCTTCCGGACGACAATATTCATGCGCCGAACGAAAAGTTCAAGCTGCAGAATTTCGAGCTGGGAATTCGTTCTCTGATCCGATTCATGGAGGAGGCGGGCCGTTGAGCCTGCTTCATCCGGAAGCAGAAGGCTTCGTGCTGGCCGGTGGCAGATCAAGCCGGATGGAGCGAGATAAGGCGCTCGTTGAGTTAGCTGGTCGAAGCTTGATTGAGCGCGCTCTGGGAATCCTGAGGAATGCGGGGATAGATGCTCGCATCGCCGGCGCCCGAAGCGAGCTGTCAGTGTTCGCGCCGGTAATCCTCGATCTTCCGGGGGATTCGGGGCAGGGCCCACTGGCAGGGATCTGTGCTGCTTTGTCTGCGTTCAGAACCCGGTATGCGGTGTTCCTGCCTGTCGACCTGCCGCTTATTCCAGCGAGTCTAATTGAATACCTGGTGCAACACGTCGTAGTGACGGGAGCCGCTGTGACGGTGGTGTCAGTTGCGGGATTCATTCAAACGTTTCCGGCGATTATCGATCGCGCCGCATCGGGATTGTTGAAGCAGAGCCTCGATTCGGGTAACCGCAATTGCTTAAAAGCACTTCAATCGGCCGGGGTTGGATTGCCAGGCGGATTCAGCGCTTTGCAAATCGAGCTTCTTGTTCAGCCCGGACAGGTCTCGCATCCGCGAGGTCTGCACGCGAGCCAATGGTTTCTGAATGTGAACTCACCTGCGGATCTGTTGCAGTTGAATGAGCTAGCAAAGAGGGTTGGCCTACGTTAAGCGATGCAATTCGGCACAAGGGTCTTGCAGTAATCTGATTTTGTGGCTGCGCACGATCCCAATCCCGAGCCTCTTTCCGACTCTTCGGTCAATCCGGAAGTCCCAGAGATTGCCGATGAGGTTCTTGCAGATATAGTAGGGGACAAGCCGATTCCGGCAGAAGAGGAGCCGACCTCGTGGCCGTTGATCTCATTCAGCCACGTTTCGCTATGGTTCGGCGAGCGCAAGGTGCTGGATAACGTTAGCTTCCATGTGAACCGGGGGGAGACTCTTTGCATTCTGGGCCGAAGCGGGGTGGGAAAATCGGTTTCGCTGCGGATCCTGATGGGTTTTCTGAAGCCCCAAGTTGGTTCCATTCGCGTTGATGGGCAGGAGATTAATCAGTACACGGAAGAGGAGATGAACATCCTCCGAAAGCGAATCACAATGGTCTTCCAAAACGGAGCACTTTTTGATTCGATGACGGTCCGCGAGAACGTCGCATTTCCACTTCGGGAGCGTGGAGGGCAGGAAGAGGATCAGATCCTGCAGGTGGTCGACCGGCTTCTCGCTTTGGTTGGAGCTGAAGATGCCGCGGATTCGCTGCCAGCCAGCCTATCTACTGGACGTAAGAGGGCGGTGGCAATTGCCCGCGCTTTGGCGTCCCAGCCCGAAATCGTTCTGTATGACGAGCCGACAACCATGGTTGATCCACTCATCGCACGGCGCTTAGGGGGGCTGATTCAGCGCCTAAAACAGCAACTTGGTTTTTCTGCGATCGTGGTTACTCACGATATGCGATTCGCGGAGCGGCTTGCGGACACCGTGCTGTTTCTCAATGAGGGACGGGCGTCGTTTTTCGGTCCTCTTAAAGACTTCCTCGCCTCCCCGGACCCCCATATTCAGCAGTTCCTGACGCTGGATGCTTACGTGTTACCTTCGGCATAAACATTTATACGTTGGTAATCGGAATTTCTCGGATAATCTATATGCAAGCTCATCCTAGAAGGACAGCTGATAAGTTGGCGACTCCCCAGCTAGAGGCCTTGCTCAGATTCTTCTCCAAAGGTCACTTCTGGAATTGAAGTTTATCTACACCCTATTTGCCTTGGGTCGAGTTGAAGGGGCGCATGCCCATCATATGGCAGTGGTACTGAACCACTCCAGCGGAACGAAACAGACCTCAAAGACGTTGCTGAGGTTGTGCCCTTAATCGTAATGAAACCATTGCGATGTAAGTTGAGCATGAAACGTCAAGTGACTGAATAGCACGTACATCACCTGTGTACAGAACGGGCGTTGTCACAGGCGAGCAATCTTGGCCTGAAGGCTGCAGACGAGTAGCGAAAGCTTAGTGTAAGTAAGCTTTCTGCTCCTTGTACGTTCGATTGAGGAAACACCCCCATTCCAGCAGTAGTTTGAGCTTCTGAGGCTTGCGGAACGCATATGGCTACATCTGAATTCTGGCAACGAGTCTCTGCCTCGGTAACCTCCCCTTCTGACTGGGTGATGGACTCCGCGGCGGCGCCGATGCGGCGCTCGGAAGGGAAAGTCAAGTTCTGGATGTTCCTGGACTTTGTTACGGTCCTGGTCTCCGCCACGATTGCGACCATCTTTGAACGCCAGGTGACTCCCGTAGCAGGTGCGAGGCACCTCTATCACGGCACCCTGTTCTATGGAAGGCCGATGTGGATCCTGCTTGCACTGCTATGCGGATTTGCCTTGGCTCTTGTTGTCAGCAGTCGCCGCCTTCATCTTTACAATCCAACGCGTCTGGGTTCGTTTCTTCACGAGCAGCGGCTGACCGTGGAGGTCTGTTTCACATCCGGCCTGCTGCTAACGGGAACGCTGTACCTGGTTCGCGCAGAGGATATTCCACGGCGCATTGTTATGCTGACGCTTTTTCTGGTGACCGCTTCGCTGTGCACGCGGCGATTCGTCTACCGGACAATGATGTATCGCAGGTTTGAGAGCGGGCAGGAAACGCGTAACGTGCTGATCGTCGGCACCGGTCCCGAGGCCCATGCGCTCCGCCATCACCTCGAGAGCATTCGCAATCTGGGTTACACGTTCAAAGGATTCATCGAATCTCCCGGGGCATCATCGCGGATGATGTCATCGAGTGGCGATGTTGTAGGCAACCTGGATACGCTCTTCCAACACGCGCGGCAACAATTTGTAGATGAGATCTTCTTCACGATGCCATGTGAACGGCGCGTGGTTCTCGACGCGCTGGAGAAGGCAAGGATGCATGGCGTGGATCTGCGCGTGGTTCCCGACCTTTACGAAGGACTCGCCTGGGATAACCCGATTGAGTATGTCGGCCAGTTTCCAACAATCCCATTGCATCGGGGGCATGTTCCGGAACTTGGGTTTGTACTCAAACGCGCGCTCGATGTGTTCTTCGGCAGCCTTGTCCTGCTGGTGTTGTCGCCTTTTCTGCTCCTGATCGCCATTGCGATCAAAGTTGAATCGGCAGGGCCGGTGTTCTACAAGTCGCAGCGAATCGGGAAAAAGGGCCGGGTGTTTCGTTGCTATAAATTCCGGACGATGGTGCGGGACGCCGAGACACGCCGTTCGGAGATCATGCATATGAATGAGCGTGACGGCGTGCTTTTCAAGGTCACAAACGACCCGCGCATCACCCGGCTTGGACGCATGCTGCGGAAGTACTCACTCGATGAGCTACCGCAGTTCATCAATGTGCTGAAGGGCGATATGAGCGTTGTAGGGCCGCGTCCGCCGATCGCCAGCGAAGTGATGGAGTACAAGCTCAACCACTTACGGCGGCTTGACGTAACACCGGGAATCACCGGGCTGTGGCAGGTGCAGGCCCGGCAGGATCCTTCGTTCGACAGCTACGTTTCCCTCGACGTTGCTTACATCGAGAACTGGAGCGTCTGGCTCGATCTAAAGATCATTGTGCGCACGATTGGAGTCGTCTTCTCCGGGACCGGGTCCTAAGCATCCGGCTTTCTCCATTAAACTGAAGAAGTGAAGATCGCACTGGCCCAGATCAACCCGACGGTTGGAGATTTCACCGGCAATCTGGAAAAGATCATCTCGGCAACGCGGCATGCGGCCGAGCAGGGAGCACGTCTCGCGATCTTCCCGGAATTGTCAGTCTGCGGATATCCACCAGCTGATTTTCTCGAAAAGCCGAGCTTTCTCGCCCGATGCCGTGAGGCGATTGATGAATTGGCTGACGCTACGCGCAAACTGACGACTGCAATCGTGGTAGGGGTCGCTCTTCCGGCTCCGCCCGAGGCGGGAAAGCCCGCGGTAAATGCAGCCGTGCTGCTCGACAGCGGGCACGTTCTGCTGGAGCAGCACAAGCGTCTGCTGCCCTTCTACGACGTATTCGACGAACAACGGTATTTCCTACCATCGACCCGGCAGCAGGTAGTGGAACTGGATAATCTGCGTATCGCGATTTCAATTTGTGAGGACGCCTGGAACGACAAAAACTTCTGGCCGCGTCGACTCTACTCCTTCGATCCGCTCGAGGAGATGATGCGGCAGAATCCTGCGATCCACATCAATCTTTCGGCGTCGCCCTTCTGGCACTCGAAACGCAGGTTGCGGCGCGAGATGCTGGCATCGATCTCGAATCGCGATGGAATTCCGGTGATCATGTGCAACCAGGTAGGCGGGAACGACAGCTTGGTCTTCGATGGTTCGTCGATGTGCATCAATGCGCACGGCGATCTGGTCGCGCAGGCCAAGTCTTTTGAAGAGGATCTGGTAGTCTTCGATCCGTTCTGCTCGCCGGCTGTTCCTGAGCCAGCGGACGATGACAGGGAGGCGGCGTATCGGGCACTTGTGCTGGGAACACGCGACTACGTACGCAAGTGCGGATTCAGCAAAGTGGCGGTGGCTCTGAGCGGTGGTATCGATTCCGCGCTCGTAGTTGCAATCGCCGCAGAGGCGCTTGGCAAGGAGAACGTTCTCGCGATCGGCATGCCCAGTCCTTACTCTTCGCAAGGTTCGGTGGATGACAGCCGCGCACTGGCGGCGAACTTAGGTATTCAGTTTGAGACGATCGGCATCAGCGGTCTTTTTGGGGATTACACGAAAGCGCTGAAGCCGCTTTTTAAAGGCACCAAGGCGGGACTGGCGGAGGAGAATCTGCAGGCGCGCATCCGGGGCAACCTGATGATGGCAGTGTCGAACAAGTTTGGTTCGCTAGTGCTGACAACGGGAAACAAATCTGAGATGGCGGTTGGTTATTGCACGCTGTACGGCGACATGGTCGGCGCGCTCGCGGTGATCGGCGACCTTGTGAAGACGCGTGTATACGCTATTTGCAGCTGGCTCAATCGGGAGCGGGAGATCATACCCCGCGCGATTCTCGAGAAGGCGCCGTCTGCAGAGCTGCGACCGGGACAGAAGGATACTGACTCTCTGCCGCCGTACGAAACACTGGATCCGATATTAGAAGCCTATGTGGAGCGTTATGAGACGCCCGAGCACATTGCTGAGACAAGCGGTTCTCCGCTGGAGCTTGTGCAACACGTGGTTCGGCTCGTGGAGCGTTCCGAGTACAAGCGACAGCAGGCAGCACCGGTGTTGAAGGTGACTTCCAAGTCGTTCGGGATGGGGCGCCGGTTCCCGATTGCTGTGAAGGTGCAGGTATAAGCTAATGTCTGGGGAGATTTCCCGTCACTGAAGGAGAAACGCTTGATTCGTACTTCCGCTCGACTGGCCGCCGCGATCGCGCTGGCCGTTTTGTTTTCAGCAGCGCACCACTCAGCAGCACAGGATCAGACCCCAGCCAGCCCGGCAGCCGCACCCGCCCCTTCCGCGCCTGCAGCGGCTCCCCCGGCGTTTCCGAAGCCAGATCCGGCCGATTTCACGGCGGATACTCCGAGCAAAGAGACAGTGAATGCCTTCATGCAGGCGAACCTCGGTTTTGACCCGAACAGTATGTTTCAGGTTCAGGCGATCCAGAAGACGCAGCTTCCGGGAATCAACCGCGTTGTCGTTTTTGTCGGCGACAAGACTGGCAAGCAACAGCCGTACCGGTTTGCATTTCTGACTGCGCCGGATATGAAGCACATCATGGTTGGGGATCGCATTATTCCTTTTGGCGAGCATCCGTTTGAGGAGCATCGGACGATTCTGCAGCAGCGTGCCAACGGACCGTATCGAGGGGCGGCGGGGAAGGATCTGGAGCTGGTCGAGTTCGCGGACTTTCAATGCCCGCATTGCAAGGCGGCACAGGCCAACATGGACAAGCTTGTAACAGATTTCCCGAACGCTCGCATCGTCTTTCAGCCCGATCCGATTGCCAGCATTCACCCGGAATCAGTGATTGCGGCGGAATATGGGGTCTGCGTAGCGAAGATGGGCGGCAACACAGCATTCTTTACTTTCGCCGCTGCTGTGTTTGAAGGACAGGAGGGTCTAGCAACCGCTGATGGAGCCACATTGACGCTCAATAGTTCGGTGACCAAGGCCGGGCTGGATCCTCAAAAGGTCGCAGCTTGCGCCAATACCCCGGAGACGAAGGCGGCGGTGGATGCTTCGGTACAACTTGCGAAGGAACTAGACATCTCCTCAGTTCCGACGCTGGCGATCAACGGCAGACAGGTGCCGGCGAATGCTCCGTACGACACGTTGAAGCAGATTATCGAGTATCAGGCAAAGCAGGATGGGATCGCGAAGTAGTTTTTCGAGAGTGGTATGAGAAGGCCCCGGGGATTCATTTCCGGGGCTTTATGTTTCCGCGCTCCTACATTGCTGATCTACCGCGCTCGATGCGCACCATGGGCGTGTGGCCGGCGGCCTGCGTTCCACGGATGACATGAGGAGAGATGATGATGAGCAGGCTTGCGTAGTTCTTGATCACGTCTCGGTTTGTGATGGCGTTCAGCCCCGGTATTTCCGTCACGCCAGGCAGACCGCTCAGGGCCCGGCTCTCTTCCTTATCGACCTGGCTGACCAAGACTACGGCAGCGTCATTCTTCACAGTTGCGACGCCGGAATAGCTGCGGTTGTTCAGGATAGGGACACCGTTGATGGAAGAGCCGCCGAGAGCCGTGATCTTGAGATCCATGGTTAGCGCGACTTCGCCGCTGCGAATGACGCGCGGAGTGGCTTTGAAGGTAAGGCCCAGATCTTGATATTCGATCTGCGGGATTGTCTGCGAACTCGAATTCAGTTGTGAGAGAAGGGAACTGAGGTTTCCGGAAGCGCCGGGAGTCGTCAAACCCGGGATGTTGATTCCGGAGGTCCCGAGATCAGAGTACTGGGAGGTTTCGATCGGGTACCGTGAGCCGCTCTTGATGGTCCCCTCCTCACCGTCTCCGAGATGTATCTGAATCTGATCGAGTTCGCGCGACTCGGACGAGTTCAGATTCAAGTTGACCTTTGCGGGGCCGGGCGAGAGGCCGGTCAGAGTGAGTCCGCCTCCAAACAGGGCAATTCCGTTCTGGAAAATCGAGCTCGAAACCTGTCCTGACGCCAGGAGGATTCCGAGGATTGTGAGCGTATCGCCGGGCGCAGCCAATCCGGAAGAGATGATCTCCTGGACGAGTTCCTGGTTTTGGTTGAGGATTGCCTGTTCTGCGGTATAGACATTAAAGGCAGTGATCTGCTGCGGCGGTGTGATGCCCGTGTTTCTCAGGTTGTTGTGAATGACCTGGAGCAGCTTCACGTCGAGCAGCACCTGGCTGTGACCGTCGAGGAGCTGTTTTAATGTCTCGTTGAAGGCATTCAGCTTGTCGCTTGTAGAGCGAATCGTGAGCGTTCCGGAACTCAGCTGGACGGCGACCTGCTGGGCCTGAAAGACCGCTTTTGCCATGTTGCCGATGTCGGTCATTTCGGCCTGCGACATGCCGCCAAGGTAGACGGTCTCAAACTCCTGTCGCATGAACTGAGTTCTGTTTTCGCGGGTGTCTCTGGCAACGATTGCACGATGGGCATCGAGCGGGACAGTGAAGGTGTCCGTCACCATGTTGATGGCCTGCATCGCCTGCGCGAAGGTGGCGTCATCCATCTCAAAACGGACCGGCGGACCGGTTACGCTGCTGTCGATTGAGGCTTCGATTCCGAAAGAATGAAACACGTTCTGAATCGCCTGGCGGCGATCTGTCCGCAGATGAAAACTCTTTGTCCCGGAGAGCGGTTCGAGCGTTGGAGCGGGAGCGAGCGAGTCGGCTGCCTGTGCATAGAGTGATTTCGATTGCGAGGCGGCTGTTTCATCGGCCATTTCTCGAAGGTGCTCGGCCACCTGAAGGTTCCGAGGATCGAGTTCGGCGGCACGCTGGAGCGCGGCGCGCTCGGCCGTTGCGTCGCCCTTGATTCTCGCTTTCGTTGCTGTCTGAATCAGCTCAGTGACTGCGTGGCTGCGAACGACTTCAGTGGCTGCACTGTAGTTGGGATTTTCTGGATCGATCCGCGCGGCTTCTTCATAGTCTTTCATCGCAGCTTCGTATTGCTGCTTCTGAAAGAGCTTTGTGGCTTCGAGGTAGAGCTTGGTCGCGCGCCTGCGCTCCTTGTTCGTGACTGGGTGAGCGGTAGACTCGATCTTCTGGCCCGCCTGAGGATTCGCGGGTGATGCTGGTATCGAATTTGAAGCTGGGGCGGGCGCTTGCTGCTGCGCCGCTGCCATTGCAGCGAAGAGCACTGCAGCGGTGCCAACCAGGAGCTGTGAGTGTGCCGGCTTCAAGACTGCTCCCGTGTGGTCTGCAGTAAGTTTGCCAATGTCGTTGTACACACCTCAGGCTTGTGCGCCATGAGCTCATCGAAGGAGAATTGCCCTGTTGCGACGGCAATCACCGGCAAACTGTTCGCATGTGCGGCTTCGATATCGCGCGGCGTATCGCCCACTACGCAAACGGTGGCGTCAGGGCCGGCTAATTCGCGTGCCTTGCGAGCTGCATCTCCAATCAACTCTGAACGGAGGGGAAACTGATCGCTGAAACCGCCGAAGCGGAACCATTCGCGCAGGCCGGCACGCTCCATTTTGATCCAGCCAATCATTTCCAAGTTGCCGGTCGCGAGCCCCAGAATCGCACCCTTATCTGCCAGGTGTTGTAATGTGTCTTCCACGCCGGGCATCAGCATGGGGTGCATCTCATGTTTGCGTCCGGCTACGTTGTGGCAGATTGCTTCAGCGATGGCGGTTAGTTGGGGCTCAAGCACCTCCGGGGCAATGCCTGCTTGCACACAGGCCTCCCGGAGAATGGAGGTATCGGTATTCCCGGCAAGCGTTACGCCCTCGAGAGTGACGTGTGGTCCCATGACCCTTTGAAGCGTCGCGGTGAAGCTGTCGACATGAACACGGTCGCGGCTCCGCAGGAGCGTGCCGTCGATGTCGAAAAGATAAGCGGCCTGCCGGTCCCAGGCAAAGCCCTTTTCAATTGCTGCACGCTCTTCGCTTTTCGGCTGTATGGTCTGCATTTCGCTGCGGAGAACTACGCCCGCAACACCAGATTAATGCAATCCGGGGCGTTCGGCACGGGACAAGGCGACCCTGAACAAACGTAACCTGCGCATCGAAGGGCGTTTGCCCGGAAGCGATCAGCCTTGGCGGCTGCCTTGGCGTATGACTCCAAATACGGGACGTTCGGAGCGTGGAGGACGCTTGAGCCCGGCACGAATTTCTGCGAGGCTGATGCCGAGTTCGGCCATGGTACGGCTCAGAGTGTTCCGATGAACACCCAGTTCTTCTGCAGCCTTACACTGGTTTCCTTTGTTGGCTGTCAGCACTTCGCGCAGATACTGTCTTTTGAACTCTTTTACGGCGTCCTCATAACGGATGCCGGTGGAGTGCATCTGTGTAACCAGGCTGTCCAGGTCTCTTCTCACGTCACCCTCGTGCTCTACTAGATTGCCACAACGGGCAGGCTTCAGCCTGCGAAAAATTATTTGTCTTTTTCCTCATTGATCCACTGCTGTGATTTTGTTTCGAGCGTGTTCAATTCCTTGCGCACACGTTCCCCTAAGCGAGACGGCGTCACTTGAATGCTCACATGAAGCGCACCGAAGAAATATCGCGGCAGGCGGGCTTCCGTCAACCATGCTGTTTGGGGGAAGAACGCGACCGTAACCAGAATGCAGAGTGCAACGAAGACCAGGCCTTCAACCAGCCCGAAGAGGGCACCCGCAATTCGATCGAGACATCCGAGACCAACCTTTTCGAAAACTTTAGCGAGCAGCGATCCAAGGAGGGCTGCAACGATCATTACAAGACCAGCGATGATCAAGAACGCCCCGGCGTCTGCGATCTCAACGGTGTGAATGAACCGTCTCAGAATGGCGGCTAATCGCCAGTAGTTCCAAGAGGCGATCGCCACGCCGGCAATGAGTCCTGCAAGTGAAAACACTGATCGGAAGAATCCGCGAGCCAAGCCGGCCAGCACCGAGCCGGCGAGGATGACGACGATGATCCAGTCAACCAGCGTGAGGCCGCCAACGTTCATGAGTTCGTGTCCTTAATTCGGCTAAATAGAGTCATGGCGTGCAAGGATCACTTCGTCACGTCCAGATCGCGACCCGTCAATCGCCGAAATGCTTCGAGGTATTTATCGAGTGTACGACGGACCACGTCATCCGGAAGGCTGGGAGCAGGGGCCTGCTTGTTCCAATGAATACTCTCGAGGTAGTCGCGGACGAATTGCTTGTCGAAGCTTGGCTGCGCTCCACCCGGTTTCCATTGGGAGGCTTCCCAGAAGCGGGACGAGTCGGGGGTGAGCACTTCATCGGCGAGGACGATGGTGTTGCCGACTTGTCCGAATTCGAACTTAGTGTCGGCAAGGATGAGGCCGCGCGATTCTGCGTGCCGGGCAGCCTTGCTATAGATGGCAAGGGTGAGATCGTGAAGTGTTTTGGCCGTGTAAGCACCGACCGTTTTTTCGACCGCTGCAAAGGAGATATTTTCGTCGTGAGTACCGTCCTGGCTTTTCGTTGAGGGTGTGAACAGCGGCTGGGGCAGGCGCGAACCGTCCTGCAGGCCTGGAGGCAACTGGATGCCGCAGACGGTTCCGTTTGTCTTATATTCCTTCCAGCCGGAACCGGCGATGTAGCCGCGCGCGACGCACTCGACTGGAAACATCTGCGCTCGCTCGACCAGCATGGAGCGGCCCTCAAGCTGGTCACCGTATCTGTGCAGCGGCTCAGGAAAATCTTTTACGTTGGTAGCGATGAGATGGTTGGGAACGATATCGCGGAGCAAATCGAACCAAAAGAGAGAGATCTGAGTAAGGATTTTGCCTTTGCCCGGGATGCCGGTGCCGAGGACGTGGTCGAAGGCAGAAATGCGGTCGGTCGCGACCATCAGGAGTGCATCGCCGACTGCGTAGAGGTCGCGGACCTTGCCGCGACCGATCAGGGGCGTGGCGCCCAGGTCTGTCTTAAGGAGAGTTGTCATGGAAGCCCTTACCTCGGCTGAAACTTGGTGATGAGACTGGTCTGGCGCGTCTGCAGGTACTGGTATCGTCGCGCTGTGAACTTCCGATTTTCGAGCCCGCAGGGAGCTTTGTCAAACTCAGTAGATACAAGGGATTGACTGACACGAAAAGGAGGCGGATGTTTCGTGCGAGATTCCCACAATGCTCTGTGACGACCGTCACGGAGTGAGAAGCAGAGTTGCGCGAAACTCCAATTGTCATCAAGGTTCGGGAGCCCGTCAGAAGGCGCCTTTGAGCCGGGTGGCACGAGGCAGCAGTGGAAAGGGGAAGCCGCGGCTCGCTTCGTTCTATAGGGATCGCCAGTAGCCGCGTACTACCGACCTCCAGTGCCGGCTACTGGTCCCCGTCTTAATCTTGTGATTATTCAATGCAAGCGCCTCCGGAGCGACGATTTCCTTCGGGGGCGAATTTTTGCTTGCCCGCATCTCGCGTCACAACCCGGAATGAAGGTTGCGGACCCACGGTGGCTTCGTTTGTTGAGTAGCGCGGGCTTGTGCCTGTAACGAAGTTTTCTCTTCTAATCGGAACAAAGTAAGGGTAGTATTCCGATTGCTTCCACAGTAAGTCCGCTCGGCCCGTTCGAAAATTCCGGAGGTCAATCGATGTCGAATCCCCGCTCGTCTCGCTATCCTTCTCGCGTTCTTATCATTCTGTCGGTTCTCGCTCTTGCCACCACAACCGCACGGGCGCAGGTTCGAGACTACACACGGATCGTCATCTTTGGAGATTCGCTTTCCGATACCGGAAATGTGGCGCATCTTACGGTGGCCAAATATGGGATTACGATCCCGAGCCCGGTGGGCGGGAACTATACGCTGGGGCGATTCACTGATGGATATGACACCATACCCGCTGCTCAGAGCTATTTTGGCGTCTGGGTCGAACAACTGTCTGCTTCGATACCATCCCATCCGGCGGTTACCAACTCCCTCGATGGCGGAACTAATTATTCCTGGATTTGCTCTCACCGGCGGGGGCACAAGCACTCTCCAACTCGCCGGTGGGCAGATTTCGGTTGATGTCGAGAACATGGGACGGCAAATCTCGGATTACCTGGCGACGCATCCGAGGATCAACAGCAAAACCCTGTTTGTCGTGTGGGGCGGGGCCAATGACGTGTTGAACGCGACATCTCCGACGCAGGTGATCAACGCGGCGATTCAGGAGACGCTGGATATTCAGCGTCTTATCGCGGCGGGGGCGACGCAGATCCTTGTTTTGAATCTGCCGCCCTGGGCCTGACACCGCGTTTGAACGGGTCGCCCGCGGTTTCGCAGGCGGCGAACGCCGCGGCAGCACTTTACAACTCGTGGCTTGGAACCGGCGTCGCTGTGTTGAACGACTTCTACAGGTGGCGTCGGGTTGCGATCTATCCCGTGAATGTCTATTCGTTGTTCAATCAGATTGTTGCGAACCCCGCTGCGGTGTCGCTGGACAATGTCAACGCGCCGGCTCAAAACAATTTCGCGGTGAATCCGGACACGTATCTCTTCTGGGACGATCTTCACCCTACGACGAGCGGTCACAACCTGGTGGCGGACGCTGCTCTTAAAGCCTTGCCCGGCCAGTGAGGGTCTGACAGTCACATCTGCTCTGTTTTGTTTTGTCCGCTGTAGACACATCGGGCCGGCGTTCTTCCCGGCCCTTCTCTCGCACTTCCTCTTCGACATCGACACATCCTCCAGTGATCGGAATCACTGAGGCCTGATTTCTTAAGCCCAAACTGTGTGTGCCGTGGAATGGTGGCTCCTGATCAACATGATCCCGTCTGCGATCCGGAGCTGTGGAACCGGTAAGACGCGTATCGGTTCGAAGGAGAGGGAATGATCGAACTGCTGGAAGTTGGCATGAAGATTCCGGACGAAACGAACATTATTATCGGCCAGTCGCACTTCATCAAGACCGTCGAAGACCTCTATGAGGCGATGGTGCACACCCCGCAGGCCCGATTCGGGCTTGCTTTCAACGAGAGCTCGGGTGAATGCCTGATCCGCAGTGAAGGGAACGATGACGAACTGCGCCACGCCGCCGTCCACAATGCGCAGTTGATTGGTGCAGGGCACATCTTTGTTCTGCTGATTCAGAATGCTTATCCCATCAACGCGCTTCATGCGATTCGCAACGTGCCAGAGGTGTGCACAGTATTCTGCGCAACCGCGAATCCTGTGGGGGTGGTGCTGGCACAAACTGAGCAGGGCAGGGGTGTTCTGGGAGTTATCGATGGAAGCTCGCCGAAAGGAGTGGAAGACGAGGCAGGTGTCGCGTGGCGCCATGAACCGCTTCGCAAGTCTGGCTACAAGCGTTAGGTGATCTCCAGGTACGTGGCGGAGAAGGTGGGTTAACAACAGGAGGTATGAGATGGCACTCAAAGGTCTGTTGGATTATCTCGATGAGAACGAAGTCCGGTACGTCATCCTCTATCACTCTCCGGCATACACAGCGCAGGGCATCGCCGGGCTGGCGCATATTTCCGGACAGGAATTGGCGAAGACGGTAATCGTACTGCTGGACGGCAAGCTTGTAATGGCGGTTTTACCTGCAAAGTATAACGTCGATCTGATGTTGCTGAGAAAGCGGGCAAAGGCAAAGACCGTGGAGTTGGCAGCAGAGAAGGATTTTCAAGGCCGTTTTGCGGGATGCGAAACCGGCGCAATGCCGCCATTCGGTAATCTCTTCGGAGTTCCTGTGTATGCCGAAGTGACGCTGGAGAAGGATGCGGTAATTGCTTTCAACGCCGGAACCCATCGGGAACTGATTCGGATGTCGTGGACCGACTACAAGAGGCTGGTACAGCCGACGATGATGGGTTTCGCCTCAGGGCACTCGGCGGAGGCCGCCTAACGTTTGTCGGGGGATTTGTGGATTCAAAGAAGGAATGCGAAAAGCCGCAGAAGATTCAGGTGGTTCAGCACTCATTCGCAGGCGGCCTCTGGCTGGCCGCCTGGCTGTTTACGATAGGCTTTCTCCGGCTGACGTTCTGGCAGGGAGTCTGGGCGATTGTGATCTGGTCGTATTACCTTAGCGTGCACTATGCTCCCAGACGGGGAGGCCTAAGCGGTTGCTCTTTGCGGTAGCTGCTCGTGAGCTAACTTGACGCTGACAACTTTGGAGACGCCCGGCTCCTGCATGGTGACGCCGTAAATCATGTCTGCGGCGTGCATCATGCGCTTGGAGTGGGTAACGAGCAGGAATTGCGTCTCCTTGCTGAGTGTGCGGAGCAGGTCAGCAAGACGGCCGACGTTGGTCTCGTCGAGCGCGGCATCCACTTCGTCAAGCACGCAGAAGGGGCTCGGCTGGAACTGGAAAATGCCGACGAGCAGCGAGATGGCAGTGAGAGCTTTCTCGCCGCCCGAGAGCAGTAACACGTTTTGCAGCTTTTTGCCCGGAGGGGAGGCAACTATCTCGAGGCCGCTCTCGGCCTGGTTCTCCGCGTCAGTGAGGCGGAGGAAAGCCTGGCCGCCATGGAAAAGCTTGGTGAAGACGTGGCCGAAGTTCTCGTTGATGCGGGCAAAGGCCTCGTCGAACTTCTCGCGCGAGATCTGATCGATTTCCTTGATGGTTTGCTGAGTATTCTCGATGGACTCCATCAGGTCCTTGCGCTGGGCTTCGAGGAAGGAGTGGCGCTCCGCCGTCTCCTTGTACTCGTCGAGAGCCATCATGTTCACGGGGCCCATTTGCTCGAGTTTTTGTTTGAGGGTGCGGCAGGTGTCTTCTTCGACGGCGAGCGGTTCGTCGACGATTCGTACGATTTCTCGATCCGCGCGAAGTTCGGCGGCTTCCTGGTTGACTTCGGTGAGGCAGCCTGCTTCAAGGTGCTCAAGGTCAGACTTGAGTTTGGCGGCCTGGCTGGCGCGAGCGCCGCGGTCCTCGCGTAGTTGATCGAGCGCAGCGCGGGCTGCTTTGAGCTGCGTTTCCATTTCGGCAAGCTGGTGGCGAACCTCGTGGGCCTGCGTTGCGATTGCTTCAGCCTGGGCGAGGGCTTCTGCCTTCAGCGCAGCGAACTCCTGCTCGCGCTGTGCGAGGGCGGCGGTTTCGCTGATACGCTGCTCTCGTTCGGACTCGGCGGATGCGCGCTGCTGCTCAATGGCCATGACTCGGCGCTCGAGATCAGCGTGCAGACGATCGATGCGCTGGAAGGCAGCCTCGGCACCGCGACGACGCTCTTCGAGGCCGGCTAGCTCGGCGGTGAGGCGGGCCGCGTCCTGTTGAAGGGTCTCTCGGTTCTGCCGCATCGTGGAGAGCTGGTTCTGCTGTTCTTCGAGACCGACCTCAGCAGCGGCATGCTCCGCTTCGAGACGAACGGCTTCTTCGCGCTTCTGCTCGATGACAGAGTGCTTGGCTTGACGAGCTTCCTTGTTGCGTTCAGCTTGTGTCATCCATTCCTGGAGACGGCGCTCGATGCGCTGGCCCTCACTCTCCATCTGCTTGAGTGCTGCGCCCTGATCAGCGGCTTCGCGCTCGGCATGACGCCGTTCTTCACTGCGTGCTTCCAGGCGAGCGGTCAATTCTTCGATCTGCCTGGTGAGTGCTGCGGCCCCAAATTCGGCCTGGCCAAGGTCGCGCTCGATGGCAGTGAGGCGCATTTCTGTTTCGCGGAGTTCGCGTTTGAGGACGAGCGGGCCCTGACTGGCGGGCTTGCCGCCGGTGACGGTGGCGTTGTGGAAGCACTCGCCCTCGGGCGTGAGGAAGTAGGCGTGCGCGTGATCATTCGCCATGCTCTGCGCGAGTTCGGATGTTTCGACGAGGTAGCCGTCGCGCAACTTGGGAAGGATCGTTTCGAGTGTGTGGCCGAAGCCGTTGAGGAGACGGACCTGTTCGCGCAGAGGAGTGACGCCAGGGGCATTGATCTTTTCGGCGTCGCCATTGCCTCCGTGACTGTGACTGCCCTCAGGGTGAATGAGGAAGGTGGCGCGGCCATCGACGCTGGTCTTGAGTACGCGAACGCCTTCTTCCGCAGCGTGCCAGCTTTTGACGACGACGTAGTTGAGTTCGTCCCGGAGGAACTCGTCGACTACGCCTTCGTGCTCGCCGGCGACTTCGATAAAGTCCGCTAGCGTACCTACGGGGGTAGAGCCGTTCTGCAGCGCACCCGGCCTGAGGAGTTTGCGAACCGTTTCGGTGGAGTAGCTGTGATCGCGGATAAGCGACTGTAGAGAGTCGCGACGACCGGCAACTCCGGCGTGGTCGCTGCGCAGTTTATTTGCCTGCGCGCGGACCGAGGCTTCTTCGGAGCGGCGAGCCTGCAGGGTTTCGCGGAGCTCGGCGATTTCACTCTCGAGGTTTCTCAATGCTTCTGCGGCGGAATCGAATTTGAGACGCGCCTGGCCACTTTGCACTCCGAGGCTTTCCTGCTCGTTGCGGGCCTGGCTCATCTCAGCGTTGAGCCGCTCGGCTTCGCGTTCGAGAGCGGCAAGGCTTTCTTCCGCTTGTGCCGTGCTGTTGCGGGCGTTGCCGGCGAGCGTGAGCAGGTGCATCGCGTGGCGGCGATGGCTCTCGAGCTGGCGCTCGGAGTTGAAGACTTCTTCAGCTGCAGTGCGAGCTTCGTGCTGGCGAGCCTGGACTTTCTCATGGAACGCGTGGGCTTCGCCGGCCGCGGTTTCAAGAAACGCTTTCTGCTGCTGGCGCTCTTCGGCGATGGTGCCTAACTGCGTTCTAGTTGTCTCGAGTTCGCCGGCGGCCGCCGCAATGCGGGCTTCCAGTTCGCTTACTCGCTCGGCGTTACTGCGCTGGCGGGCGGCGGCGCGCTCGAGTTCAACGGCGGAGGAGTTGGCGCGGTTCTGCGCATCTTGGCCTTCACGGTCGAGTTCATAACCACGCTCGGTCAGCGCGTGCTGGCTCGCTTCGGCCGTTTCGATCTCAAGGGCGCCGGCGGTGATCTTTTCGGCGAACTCGGCGATCTCGTGTTCGAGACGCGATTGTTCCGCATCCATCAAAGCCATGCGGCTGGCGAGCACAATGCGAAGGCGTCCCCGCAGATCATCGCGAACCTGGGCGAAGCGCTCTGCCTTTGCGGCCTGACGCTTGAGGCTGTTCATCTGGCGGGTGACTTCTTCGAAGATGTCGTCGACGCGCGCGAGGTTCTGCCTGGAGCTTTCGAGGCGGAGTTCGGCGAGACGCTTCTTTGTCTTGAATCGGGTGATGCCAGCGGCTTCTTCGATGATGGCGCGGCGATCGTGGGGCTTGGAGCTGAGCAGCTGTCCAATGCGCTCCTGTCCGATGATGGCGTAGCTCTCAGGGCCGAGACCGGTGCCCATGAAGATGTCCTGAATGTCGCGCAGGCGGCAGAGCTTGCCGTTGAGCAGGTATTCGCTTTCACCTGTGCGGAAAAGGCGGCGGGTGATGACGATCTCGCCCTTCTGCGGAGTGCGGTTGAATTTGCGGCGGCGGATTTTAAGGACCACCGGTTGAGGCCCGTGGGCAGCGGCTTCGGCGTTCAATTCAGGAGTCTGCGCAGCTTCGGCGGTTTCGTCGTCTTCAACAAGGCCCGGCTGTTCAGCGGCGATGATCTCTTCGGCTTCGACGGCCTTCTGGCGGCGCAGTTCTTCCTCGTCCCAGTCGGCGGGGCCGTCGTGATCGACGGTCACTTCGGGTTCGATGGGGACCGGACCGTCATAGGCCTCGGGGTCGACCATGGTTATGGTGACTTCGGCCATGCCGAGGGGTTTGCGTTCGCGAGTTCCGGCAAAGATGACATCCTGCATGCTGCCGCCGCGGAGGCTTTTGGCGCTCTGCTCACCCAACACCCAACTGACCCCGTCGAGGATGTTGGACTTTCCGCACCCGTTCGGCCCGACCACGACGGCGATACCTGTCCCCGGTACCGTGAGTTCGGTACGGTCGCAGAAGCTTTTAAAGCCGAGGATGTGGATCTTTTTGAGTTTCAGCATGCTCTCTCCGGATCAGCAGAATACGAACGGGATCACCGAAGTCGGCTGGGAACCATAGTTCCGGCAGGCATCACCTGCGGAGGATGGTGGACCGGCGCCGACTTCACGCCTTGAAGGGGAAAGTCCCTCTTCGATTACAGACTGTATGGACCCTAAAAGTAAGGGTCAATGTCACCAGGGGGTTCTTTTGTGGATAAGGGGGTCCCGAATCCACCTTTTTCGTTTATTTTAGGCTTTGTTCGGAAATTGGGGTAGTTTTCTTCAGTTTATGCTCAGTTTTCCACAGTCGAGAATGCAACCCATTTGCGACAGATTCCTCAACGAATTTGTCTAAAGCGTCAACTGTTCACAGGAGCTTTGTACGGGAAGGCTGGGTTGCAGCCGGCATTTGGGAGGCTTGTCGACACGACGGTCAGGAGAATCTGACCGCTCCGAGGATCACCTTCTCGATGGCGCGTAGCGCTTGTGCTCTTGGAAATCCGGGACGGCTCGCCAGCCGGATTGTCCTCCGGGAGCGCCCTGCGAGGGGCACGAGGACTATGCCGCGCTTCTTTAGAGAATCGGCGGCAAGTGCGGGAATCAGAGTTGAGCCATATCCGGCTGCGACCAGATTTACGAGGGTCTCGAGGGTAGCAGCCTGCATTGCACCCTGCATTCCGCCTCGGACATGGCTATGTCCGTGTTTTGTGCCGCAGGCGGCAAGTGCGTGAGTGGCAAGGCAGTGGCCATCAGCGAGGACGAGCAACTCATCTTTGAGGGCTTGCTCATCTACCTTCCTGGCGGCTGCGAGGCGGTGGTTTTTCGGCAGGGCTGCAAAAAGAGGTTCGTCGAAGAGGACGATTTCGGTAATTTCTGGGGCGTCGGTTTCAGTCGCGATCAAAGCGGCATCAAGTTTGTGATTGCGGAGACTGTCAACTAGAACCCGGGTCTGGTCTTCCCATAACTCGATGGTGAGGCCGGGATAGCTTTGCTTCAGAGGTTTGAGAATCAGGGGCAGAAGATACGGGGCCAGCGTCGGTATCGCACCAAGTTTGAGCGGACCTATCATCGGATCGCGTGCGGCGCGCGCAACAGCTTCGATTTGCGCAGCCTCGGCAAGGGCTCGTCGGGCATGCTGCAAAATCTGGCTTCCGGCCGGGGTGAGGGCCACGCGTTTGTTGGTGCGTTCCAGCAAGGTCACCCCGAGTTCATCTTCGAGTTTTTTGATCTGGCTGCTGAGCGTGGGCTGACTTACATGGCACGATTCGGCAGCGCGGCCGAAGTGGCGCTGCTCTGAAATGGCGACGAGATAGCGCAATTCCTGGAGATTCATAAGGCAGATTGCGATTCAGGGTTGCGTGATTCTGCAGTGAGCGCCGGAGTAACCGAGCAAAGCGCTCCTGATTCAATCATAGACTGTAGCAATCATCATTGTAGAAACAATCGATTTGCTTTATCGAAGCCGGACCCACTACCTTTGACGCTGAACGCAAAATGTATCTGCCGGGAAGTCCCCCGGAATCCTCTCCCTACCAACCAGAATTCAAGGAGAACAGATGTCCGACGAATCCAAATGCCCGTTTTCGGGCGACATGCTCAAACATACAGCGGCCGGCGGAGACAGCAACCGCAACTGGTGGCCCAATTCGCTGAATATTGCAATCCTTCATCAGCAATCCTCCCTCTCAAATCCGATGGCGGCGGAGTTCGATTACGCGCAGGAGTTCAAAACGCTCGACCTGGACGCTGTGGTTAAAGACCTGACGACGCTCATGACCGATTCGCAGGATTGGTGGCCGGCGGACTTCGGTCACTATGGTCCACTTTTTATCCGCATGGCGTGGCACTCGGCCGGTACATATCGCATTTACGATGGCCGCGGCGGAGCCGGAAAGGGCGCACAGCGGTTTGCCCCGCTGAACAGTTGGCCTGATAACGGAAACCTGGACAAGGCGCGGCGGCTGCTTTGGCCGATCAAGCAGAAGTACGGACGAAAGCTCTCATGGGGCGATCTTATGATTCTGGCCGGCAACGTAGCGCTTGAGTCGATGGGTTTCAAGACGTTCGGCTTTGGCGGCGGACGCGCGGACGTATGGGAGCCGGAACTCGACATCGACTGGGGTCCTGAGACTACCTGGCTTGGCGATGAGCGGTACAAAGGCGACCGCGAACTGGCGAATCCGCTGGCGGCGGTTCAGATGGGATTGATCTACGTGAATCCTGAGGGTCCCAATGGCAATCCTGATCCGGCGAAGTCAGCGCGGGATATTCGCGAGACGTTCGGGCGCATGGCGATGAATGACTATGAGACGGTAGCCCTCATCGCGGGTGGTCATACTTTCGGCAAGACGCACGGCGCGGCGAGTGCGAGCTATGTGGGTCCTGAGCCAGAGGGAGCGCTGCTCGAAGACATGGGACTCGGCTGGAAGAACAGCTTCGAGACGGGCGTAGGCGCGCACGCGATCACGAGCGGACTGGAAGGCATCTGGACTCCGACGCCGACGAAGTGGGACAACAGCTTCTTCGAGACGCTGTTCAAGTACGAGTGGGAACTGTACAAGAGCCCCGCCGGCGCGAACCAATGGAAGCCGAAAGGGGACGCCGGCAAGGACACCGTTCCCGATGCGCACGATCCAAAGAAGCGGCACCATCCGACCATGCTGACTTCGGACTTGGCGCTGCGCGTCGATCCAGCATACGAGAAGATCTCGCGACACTTCCTCGATCACCCCGACGAGTTGGCTGATGCTTTTGCGCGTGCGTGGTTCAAGCTTACGCATCGCGATATGGGGCCGATCACCCGGTATCTAGGGCCGCTGGTTCCGAAGGAGCAGCTGATCTGGCAGGATCCTGTTCCGTCAGTCGATCACGAACTGGTCAACGATAAGGAAGTCGAGACATTGAAGGCGAAGGTGCTCGCATCTGGTCTCTCGATTTCGCAACTTGTCACAACAGCATGGGCCTCAGCCGTCACTTTTCGGGGAAGCGACAAGCGCGGCGGCGCGAACGGTGCGCGCATCCGCCTGGAACCCCAAAAGAACTGGGAAGTGAACCAGCCAGCAGAACTCGCGAAAGTGCTTTCGAAGCTCGAAGGCATTCAGAGGGAGTTCAATTCAGCCCAAGGGAGTGGCAACGGGAAGTCGGGTGGGAAGAAGATTTCGCTTGCCGATCTGATCGTTCTTGCCGGTAATGCTGCGGTGGAAGCGGCTGCAAAGAAAGCCGGACACGATGTCAGGGTTCCGTTCTCACCGGGGCGCACAGATGCAACGCAGGAGCAGACTGATGTGGAGTCTTTCGGAGTCCTGGAGCCAAAGGCAGATGGCTTCCGGAACTATGTCGGCAAGGGGATGGAGAAATACGCGGCGAATCTGTTCCTGGACAAGGCGCAACTGCTGACGCTTACCGCACCGCAGATGACAGTGCTGATCGGTGGACTGCGAGTGCTAGGTGCGAACTATGGCGGGTCGAAGGACGGAGTCTTTACCAAGCGGCCTGAGACGTTGACGAACGATTTTTTCATCAACCTGCTCGATATGGGCACGAAATGGCAAAAGAAGGCTGGCTCGGAGCACGTTCTCGAAGGGCATGACCGAAAGAGCGGCGCGCCGAAGTGGACCGGAACTGTGATTGATCTCATTTTCGGTTCGAACGCTCAACTCCGCGCGATCGCCGAGGTGTACGCGAGCAGCGATTCTGAAGCGGACTTCGTAAAGGATTTTGTAAAGTCATGGACGAAGGTTATGAATCTCGATCGCTATGACCTGATCCAAGAAGGCGTGAAACCGCCGGCTGCGGAAACCCACACCATCGCCGAACCTGTTGCAGGCGACTGATTGCCGGAACAAGGCAACACCTCAGGGCTGGAGCGTGATTCGTTCCAGCCTTTCCTTTTCCCGCAAAAGCGGGGCTTTCGTGAATCCATGGGTGAGGTTTTGGAAGCACATTGGGACCACCCGTACTGGTTCCTAATGCATCCCACCTCACAGCGTCGCTAGGCGAGGTGAGTCGAATGAGCATTCTCAACACAGTCGCATCGATGGCGAAGGGTCCCGGCGCGTCTGATCATGCCCAGGTGGCAGGCGGATTGATGCACGAACTCGAGGCGCGCGGTGGAGTTGGCTCTCTCATACAGTCGTTTCAGCGCAATGGCATGGGGAGCTTCATCGAGCAGTGGTCGCAGGGCAACACACAGCCCAATCCAACAGCGATTGAAAATGGGACACAAGGCACGGGGCTTATCGACAGCATCGCGCAGCGCACCGGTCTGTCACCGGGCGTCGTTCGAGGCGGATTGGCTATCACTTTGCCGTTGCTCATCCACCACATGGTTTCGAATAACCATGTGACGCCTTCCGGCGCGCAAAGTGGAAACCAGCCGGAGCCGACGAGTGTCCTGCAATCCATCCTTCAACGTATTGCCTGATTGCCAGGCGGTGATGAGATAGAACAGATTCTGGTAGGCACTTCTGTGCTCATTGGCAGCCGGCACTCTCAAGTTGCGTGGACTTTGTTGCTTCGGGCGCGAAGGAAGCCAGGCGGACGGTTGTGAGCGCATTGGCGACCTGCACACGAGCGGACTTGACCTCCGCCTCAAGAATCTCGAGAACCCGGAACGCCAGGCGAGGGTTCTTGCCGACGATTTCGCGGAATGTCCCAAGCGAGATTGAATATAGCTCTGCACATTTTCTGACGGTCGCCGTCATGGAGTAGGACTGGTTTCCGGCAATTGCCGGCAAACCGATCAGAGAGCCAGGTGTCGCCCTGAAACCGAGGACCGACCGATCAGGCAGCCTGGAAGTGAGCACGACTTCGCCAGTGTGAAGGAGAAAAAGCCGATCTGGAAGCTGTCCCTGCCGGAAGAGTAGTCGTTTATGGGAGATGTGGTGAAGTTGAGAGCGGGCTTCGATGGCCGCCGCGAGTTCGCAGTCGGCCACACATTCAGAGAGGGGTTGATTCAATGCAAGCCGTCCTTGGGAGTCAGGGATCGCTTGCAACCTACTCCGGTTTATCTGAAATATAGCCGATATTCCCATTGCGCGGAACAGGTTCATATGATTTGCGTCACACGGGCGTAATGCCCTCAGAGACATTGGCGCTCTGCCGAATCTAGTTACCGCTTCCGATCCGAAGCGGACCTTCGACGCGAATGGGAGTAGGCCGCCGGTTTCTTCGCCCGAGCTCGGTTGAATGTGAGGGTGGCGTAGTTCATCTGCCCTTCGGTGAGCGTACGCACAGTGATGACGTTGCGGCCTTTGTTCAGGTGAATGCGGGCAAGATCGTGCGCGACGTTCCAGTGGTGCCATTGACGCCACGAGACGGGATCGCTGACGTAATAAGTCGAGGTGATCTTCAGAGGACCGGTTGCGGGTTTGCCATTTACGTCGAACGAGATTGATCCGCCACGGTTCGAGGTGTACAGAAGGTCTGTGATGTAGTCGGCCGTGTTTGTAACATCAACTGTGAGGTTGAACCACTCGCCGGGTTCAGTCCAGCCGATATAGAGGAGAGCAGAGGGCGGCACGACTTTGTTGTAGGGGTTGTCGTCGATCTTGGGATCAAGCCCGAACTTGGTGTACGAAGTATCCACGCCTTCTTTCATTCGGAACTCATTGAGATATGAACCGTTGGCCGGATTCAGCGCTCCGCTGCCGTTGTTTTTCGCGTCGGTGTCGCGGTAGGCAATTCCTTCGCCTCCCAGGTCGTAATAGGCGCACATCACAGATCCGGGAATCTTCTGCGGGCCGGCACTGTATTTGCCTGTCGTGGAAGGGTGTGCCCTTGTAGTGCGCCAGGAACTCTGAGCTGGGCTGACCGAGCACGGTGTAAGCGAATACGAACGTTAAAGTAATGGCAAGTTGTGAGGGGCGGGGCATACGAGTACGCGAACCTTGTTGGCTGAGATGGGCGGTGAGACGAATGCTACCTTAAAGCACCGAGGATGACTTGGAATGTTGAAGTGCGGAAGTCGGTGAGGACAATTGTGCCGTCGCGGCCGCAAGCGATTCAAAGACAGATGGGCTCTTCATCAGATCGTCTGGAGCGCCGTGCCGTTCCGCAAGGCACTGCGTGCTGTTGTATGAGATAACTGTCTGATTGTCGCTGTTCTCGGCGACCATGATCTCGAGGGGCAGGCCGATGGCGATGCTGGGGTGCAGCCAGCATCAAGGGAGTTCCTGTTTGGGATTTCCGAAGATCAACAGCTTGGTGTTGGGCATGCTGATGCCTGCCTTGGCGGCTTCTCCGCTGTGATCGACAAGAGCGAAGATCGTGACGCCCTTGTGTTGCAGAATTTGACTGAGCCTTTCCACGGTTTCATCAACAGAATGGGCTGCCGGGATCGAGATAAGTCCGCTGTCCTCTCTGGCAATTTGCCCTCCTGCACGGTCAGCTTTGTCTTTGCTGTCCCAGTTTCATTATGCGTGGCGAAGCACACACTGAGACGTTGCCGCTGCCGGTTCAGTAAAGTTGAAGAGAGAACCGAGCCGTGACCACTCTGTCCAAAACCGACGACCTGAACCAATTGCTACACGCGGTCTTCGGTTTCAGTGAGTTCCGCGCCAACCAGGAAGCTGTGTGCCGCGCCGCCCTGGCAGGACGCGATCTGCTGCTGGTAATGCCGACAGGTGCAGGGAAGTCGCTTTGCTATCAACTGCCAGCCATTGCCCTGGGAGGCACGGCGCTCGTAATCTCCCCCCTCATCGCGCTAATGGAGGACCAGTTTACGAAGCTCGCAGCGTTAAATCTCCGCGTTGCGCGCATTCACTCGGGCCTTGACCGCGCAGTGTCGCGACAGGCCTGCGTGGAGTACTTGCGCGGTGGGCTGGACTTTCTTTTCATTGCGCCCGAACGTCTGCGTGTGCCCGGATTTCCAGAGATGCTTGCAAAGCGACCACCTGCGCTGATCGCGATTGACGAGGCGCATTGCATTTCGCAATGGGGGCACGATTTCCGGCCTGACTACAGGATGATTGGGCAGCATCTACCCGCGTTGCGGAGCGGGTCTTGTGTTCCGGTGCTGGCGTTGACGGCTACAGCGACGCCGGCGGTGCAGGCAGATATCGTCGCACAACTCGGGATGGAGAATCCGGTGCGATTCATTCACGGCTTTCGCCGCGATAATCTTGCGATTGAGGTCGTCGAAGTCCCAACTCCGGAGCGCTCATTTGCGATCTGCAAGCTGCTGACTAAACGGGCTCACCGTCCGGCGATCGTCTACGCCACCTCGCGCAAGCAAGCGGAGGCACTCGCGGAAGAGTTATCTCAGCTCATGCCGGCGGCGGCGTACCACGCGGGTTTAGACAGCGAGACACGCGAGCGGGTGCAGCGGGCCTTTCTCTCGGGCCGGCTCGAGGCTGTCGTCGCGACGATTGCGTTTGGAATGGGTATCGATAAGCCTGACATACGGACCGTTATCCATGCGGGGCTGCCTGGCACGCTTGAGGGCTACTATCAGGAGATCGGCAGGGCAGGGCGCGACGGAGCGCTAAGCCGCACCTTTCTAATGCACTCGTACGCAGACCAACGGACGCACGATTTCTTCCTGAATCGCGACTATCCTCCGACAGAGAATCTGCACGACGTCTTCAGGATGCTGAACGAAGCGCCTCGCATGATTGAGGATCTACGCGCTGCATCGAAGCTCAGCGAAGAGGAGTTTGACAAGGCCCTGGAGAAGCTGGAGATTCACGGCGGCGCGCGAGTGGACTACGCGGGGAAAGTCACGATTGGTACGCCAGGGTGGAAGAAGACATACTCGATTCAAGCGCAGTACCGGGCTGAGCAATTTGAAAAGGTGCTGCGGTTCACTGAGTCAAGCAATTGCAGGATGTGCGCATTGGTGCGGCACTTCGGCGACGACGAGGATGCTGCTGAGCCTTGCGGCAATTGCGATGTTTGCGACCCAGCGGGGACTGTTCTGCGGGTGTTTCGTCGAGCGACGAATCCGGAACGTGCAATCGCACAGCTGGTTTTGGATGAGCTGCGTCCCGTCGATCACAAGGGCGCAGGCTCTCTACAAAAGGCGATCGATCCCGCAGGCAGAATCAGCCGGGACGACTTTTCGGCAGTGTTGGATGCGTTGGCGCGCGCTCGTCTCATTGCAATCGAAGATGCGGTGTTCGAGAAAGATGGAGTGGTCCGTCGATATCGGAAAGTAAGCCTCAGCCAAATCGGGCGAGAGTTTCGTTCCATCTCGGAAGCAGATTTGCTGATTAGTGACGGAATTGCTGAGGAATTTGCGACGTCGACAACGCAAAGGGGCCCGCGTAAAGGCCCGAAATCGGGGAAGGCTCCGTCGCGAAGTGCTCCGGAGAGTTTGTCTGTCGAGGGAGAAGCACTCGCGAGCCGACTGAAGGAGTGGCGAACGAGCGAGGCGAAGCGTCTACGCGTGCCGCCTTACTGTGTGCTGCATGACCGCACCCTCATTTCAGTCGCATTTACCTGCCCGACGAATCCTCGCGAGCTTCTCGCCATTGAGGGCATCGGAGCTGCGAAGGTAGAAAAATTTGGCTCCGCGATCCTGAGGATCTGCGGAGCCAAATAGCGAGGATGCGCGTGGAATCAGGCGACGCGTTCGATTGTCACAGACTGGAGTACCACGGGCTTATTGGGCTTGTCCTGCGCACCGCGAGGCACTTTTGAAATTTTGTCAGCGATGTCCTGGCCTTCGACGACTTCACCGAAGATAGTGTGATTGCCGGTGAGCCATGGTGTGGGCGCGACTGTGATGAAGAACTGGCATCCATTTGTATTCGGACCGGAGTTTGCCATGGCGAGCTTGCCAGGCTTGTCGAAGCGATGCGGAGAGCCCTTGGTCTCGTCCTGGAAGCGGTATCCCGGGCCGCCTGTTCCGGAGCCGATGGGATCGCCGCCCTGAATCATGAAGTCGGGTATGACGCGATGGAAGATCGTGCCGTCGAAGAGCTTGTTGGTCGATTTCTGGCGGGTGCCCGGATGCGTCCACTCTTTTTTGCCTTCTGCCAGTTCGATGAAGTTCGTCGTTGTGACCGGTGCATCGGCTTCAAAGAGCCGTGCAACGATCTTTCCTTCGCTGGTATTGAACGTGGCGTATGTGCCAGGTGCGAGTGCCATAGATACTCCTATCTGTGGGGATTTCTCCAGTGAACAAGAAAGCCTCGAGTTGCTGGTTCGCTCGAGGCCGAAGCATTTTACTTATTGCTGGGGCGCCGGAGCTGATTGCGCTGGTGCGGCCGGAGGTGGCGGCGGTGCCTGGCCTTCGGGGACGATCGTTACCTTTTGTAACACCACGGGCGTGACCGGCTTGTCGTTCGGGTCGCGTTCAACACGTGCAATCGCCTTGACGAGGTTGAGGCTCGGTTCATCGCATTGGCCGAAGATGGTGTGGTGCTGGTTCAGGTGCTCGGTGGGAACTTCGGTTATGAAGAACTGGCTGCCGTTCGTATTCGGTCCCGAGTTTGCCATAGCTAAGCGTCCCGGAACATCGAAACCCAGATCTGGATTGAACTCGTCTACGAAGGTATATCCCGGGTCGCCCATTCCTGTGCCGGTTGGATCGCCACCCTGAATCATGAATTCAGGAATGACGCGGTGAAAGATTGTTCCGTCATACAGGGGTTTGTTGTGCATCTTCTGTTGTGTCTTCGGATCGGTCCAGTCTTTTGTGCCTTGGGCGAGCGCGATGAAGTTGGCGACAGTCTTAGGCGCTTCCTTCTGAAAGAACTGGCAGGTAATTCGGCCCATCGATGTGTCCATTACGACTGTTGGTCCGTTGGGACGGATCTGCGCTGCGGCGGTGGCTTGAGGAGCATCGGGCAGGGGCGCTTCGGCTGGTTTCGTACTGTCTTGCGCAACGGCGCCGGCAGCGAGCGCGGTAAAGGCCAGTGGTGCCAAGAAGAACTGCTTTAGTCTCATTCCGAATCTGAGGTTAAATCATGGCGTGCATGCCTTGCCAGCGGCTCGAATAAAGCAATGTATGGTATTCGCATGACTTCTTCGAACCCCTTCCCCTTGCGCACGGCCCTGGCGACGAGTGTTCTTTGCTGCCTGGTTCTGGCTCCGGCCATCGCGTTTGCGCAAAGCGACAAGGCTTCCGCTGGCACGGACAAGAGCAAGCCTGCGGAAAAAGCTGCATCTGACAAATCCCCTTTGCCGCCACTTCCGGCAGAGGCACATGCCACGCAAACAATCCAACTCGACGGAAAGGCATTGAAGTACACCGTTACGGTGGGCGCGCTTCCCGTACGCGACGGAGAGGGTAAGGTTGCGGGTGAGGTCGTGGTGACGGCCTATTCCGTCGAGGGCGAGAACCGCCCGGTCACGTTCGCCTTCAACGGTGGTCCCGGAGCATCGTCTGTTTATCTCAATTTTGGCGCAATCGGACCGAAGCACCTCGATGCGGGTAATGAAGGTGACAGCCCTTCCGATCCCACGACCCTTGTTGATAATCCGGGAACGTGGCTTGACTTCACTGATCTCGTGTTCGTCGATCCAGTAGGCACCGGATTCAGCCGATCGCTGGTAGCTGACTCCGAGACGAAGAAGCTCTTCTACGGCACGCAATCCGACATTGAGTATCTTTCGCGCATTATCTATGACTGGCTCGTCAAGAACGACCGTCTCAGTTCGCGCAAATACCTAGTAGGCGAGAGCTATGGAGGCTTTCGGGGGCCACGCATTACGCATTATCTGCAATCGCAACTGGGTGTGGCTATGAATGGGGTCGTGCTGGTGTCGCCGTATCTCAATCCGACGATTGAGAACGATGGGGATCTGTCGCCTCTGCCGTGGATGATGACATTGCCGTCGATTACAGCGGCGCATCTGGAGCGGGAAAAGAAGCTGACGCCTGAATCGATGGCCACTGTTATTGCGTATACGCGCGGTGAATATGCAACCACTCTGCTGAAGGGACGATCGGATGAAGCCGGTACGCAGAAGATGATTGCGAAGGTCACGGAAATGACCGGCCTTGATCCCGCTTTCGTGAAGTTCTCTGGGGGAAGAATCGAAACCGGGGCGTATCTTCGCGAAGTGCATCGGGAGGAAGGGAAGCTCGGCTCCGTCTACGACTCAAACGTGACCTCGTTCGATCCGTTTCCGTTTGCGCCGGAACAGCGCGCGCAGGATCCGATACTGGCGAGCATTGTTGCGCCGCTAACGACCGCGATGGTTGATTTCGTTACGCGGACCGTGGGTTGGAAAGTCGATGCGCGCTATAACGCGCTGTCCTACGAGGTGAATCGCCAGTGGGATCGTGATGCCGAACTGCGGCGTGGTTCGGTGCCGGATCTGCGCGAAAGCGTTGCAGCAGATCCAAAGCTGCGAGTGATGATCGTGCATGGCTGGAACGATCTCTCCTGTCCGTTCATGGGATCGGTTCTCACTGTGGATCAGATGCCAGTGATGGGCGATCCAAGCCGCGTTTCTGTGCACGAATTTCCGGGCGGCCACATGTTCTATACGCGAAATGACAGCCGGCTTGCGCTTCGCAAAGATGTGATGGAGATGTTCGCAAAGCACTGAGAGGCAGGGCGAAAAAATCAAGGGACGAAGCTCGGAGAGCGGGGACTGGGGTAGGGAGAAATCGGAATCGGGGCGAGTGAACTGGATGCCGGCCCCGCTCCTTTCTTAATTCCAACATGCGCTCTCAAGTCTCCTGCTCGTCACAGTCCCTTTGACTTTCTATCCATAGATAGCCTATACATAGACGCATGAAACGACCGGAACTCCTTCCCGGCACCCTTGACATGCTGATTCTTAAAACTCTGAACCGCGCGCCATTGCACGGGTACGGGATCGCGCAGGCTATCAAGCGCCTTTCAGACGACGTGCTTACGGTGGAAGAGGGATCTCTCTATCCGGCACTGCAGCGCTTGCTTCTCCAGGGTTGGGTGAAGGCTGAGTGGAAGATGACCGAGACGAACCGGCGCGCACGCTTCTACACGCTTACAGCTGCTGGCCGGAAGCAACTAGGGCTTGAAGTAACACAATTTGAGCAAATGATTGTGGCAATTGGACGGGTGTTGAGCGAGGCGTGACTCCGAGGCTCACCTGACCGGCGTGAAAACGACGGAGGAGAAATGAATCCCCTGGCAAAGATCGTCAGAAAATTCGGTATGCTTTTGCGCCGTGACCGGTTCCGTGCCGATCTGGATGAGGAGATGGCATTTCATCGCGAGCAGGTTGAAAAGGAATTGATTGCCGAGGGCATGCCGGCGGCATCGGCCCGCACGGCGGCGTCTCGCCAGTTTGGCAACTCGGCCCATCTTCGTGACGAGAGCCAGCGCGTCGTGGCCTTCCAGTGGGAGACGATCTGGCGGGATTTGCGGTTCGCACTTCGGCAATTCCGGCAGAATCTGGGGTTCGCTCTCACGGCGGTGTTCATTCTCGCAGTGGGAATGGGTGTAAGCGTGGCGATCTTTGCTTTCGCAGATGCCGCGTTGATACAGCCCTTGCCGTATCTCGCTCCGGACCGTTTGATGGACGTGGCTGAAAACGGTGCGATGCTTCATCGATCGAACCTCTCGCGTGCGGATTACGAGGATTGGCAGCGACTGAATCACTCGTTCAGCTCACTGGATGTCTATGGCGGGTCGGGATATCTGCTGCGCACGCCGTCAGGAACCGAGCCAGTACCCGCTGCACGTGTCAGCGATGGGTTCTTCGAGACGCTTGGAGTGAAGCCGATGCTGGGGCGGGATTTCAGGCCCGGAGAAGATCAGCCTGGTGGCGCGAAACTGGTGGTGCTGACCTACGGATCGTGGATGAAGCGGTTCGGATCGCGAACCGATATTGTTGACCAGTCCATCACTCTGGACGGCACAGCATACACCGTGGTGGGTGTGCTGCCGCGGGAGTTTGAGTTTGCGCCCCGCGCCAATGCCGAGTTCTTTGTACCGCTGCTTGATAAAAACCAGTGCGAGCAGCGGCGGAGCTGCCACAACCTTTTTGGGATCGGACGGCTGCGCGATGGAGTGACTTCCAAAGCAGCGCTTGACGAGATGAAGGCGATCGCCGCGCAGCTGGAGATTCAGTATCCGGGATCGAATAAAGGACAAGGCGCCGTCGTCGAGCCCCTCGCGGAGATCATTGTAGGACCGATGCGGCCGATCATGCTTACACTTTTGGCGGCATCGAGTCTTTTGCTGCTGATTGCATCGGTTAACGTGGCGAGCCTTCTACTTGTTCGCTCCGAATCGAGGCGGAGGGAGATTGCTGTACGCGGGGCACTTGGCGCTACTCCGGCGAGGATCTCGAGGCAGTTTGTGACCGAGGCTTTGCTGCTCGGATTGATGGGATGCGGAGCTGGCATGGCTGTGGCGAATGGAACAATGAAGGGGCTCAGGGGCCTGATTCCGACAACGATGGCGGAGTTCCTTCCGTTCCTTCAGCGGGTCGGGATCCATTGGCATGAGACGGTGTACTGCTTTTGCATTGCGCTGCTCGCTACGGGACTGCTGGCGGCTACGCCGATTCTAAGGTTTTCGTTTCTACACGTGCGCGATGCACTGAGCGATGGAAATAGGTCTGTTGCGGGAAGGTTCTGGCGGCGGATGGGCGCCAACCTTGTTGTAATTGAACTTTCCCTGGCCGTGATACTGCTCGTTGGCGCGGGATTGCTGAGCAAGAGTTTTTACCGGCTGCTGCGTGTTGATGTGGGATTTGACGCGACGCACCTGGCGACCGTGCAGGTGGTTGCTCCCCCAGCGGCGTATTCCAAGCCCGAGCAACAAGTGGCGCTTTTTCGTGAATTGAACCGGCGGCTCGCTGTACTGCCGGGGGTTGAATCGGTTGGAATTACGTCCGATCTGCCGATACAGTGCAACTGCAACACAGACTGGATTCGCATTGTCGGGAAGCCATTCCATGGCGAGCACAACGAGGTGAACGAACGAGATGTAAGTCCGGGATATCTCCTTACGCTGAAGGCGCAGCTTATTCGAGGGAGGCTTTTCAACGAAGACGACACGGCTTCGAAGAGCAACAAGGTTGTCATTAATCAGAAGCTGGCAGAGAAGTATTTTCCGAGAGAGGATCCGATTGGGAAGATGATCGGGAACGGAAACCTCGATCCGAAATCGATGAGGGAAATTATCGGGGTGGTCGGGAATGTGCGCGAGGGAGGGCTGGACGACGAGCTATGGCCGACCGAATACGAGGCGTTATATCAAACGTCAGGGAACTTTGTCGCAGTTGCTGTTCGGACCACCGGAGATGAGAAGGCTCTTCTGCCGTCACTCATCAAGGCGGTTCACGAGGTCGATCCGAATCTTGGAACCTATGGCGAGATCACGATGGGCGACATGATGAACACCACGCAATCGGCGTTGATCCATCACACAGCCATGTGGCTGGTAGATGGTTTCGCGACAATCGCGCTGGTGCTGGCGGTGGTTGGACTCTATGGCGTAGTGGCGTACTCGGTTGGGCAGCGTACCCGGGAGATCGGTGTGCGCATGGCTCTTGGGGCGCAGCGGCGTTCGGTGTACAGCATGGTTATGCGGCAGGCGAGTTGGCTGACGGCGGCAGGAATTGGCATCGGCGTGGCATGTGCGATTGGTGCGGCGAGGGTCGGAAACAAACTGCTCTTTGGCGTGGCGGCCTGGGATATTCCGACCCTGGCGACGGTTGCTGCTGTGCTGGGAGCCGCATCTTTGGTGGCTAGTTTCCTACCCGCGTATCGTGCGGCGTCGGTCAATCCAGTAGAGGCGTTGAGGACGGAGTAGAGGACAGGGGCAGGCGGACCGGTGTAGCGACGAGTTAGTAACAGTCGGAAGAGGAGCGCGAGAATTGCCCCGGGCAGGTCTCGGTTCAGGAGCGGCGGGAACGGTTCACGGGCTGTCCGGACGATGCAGGGGCAGGAACGAGTCGTGAGCCTATTCGCTTGAGTGCCTCGGCGAATTTCCTAAACGAGGCTCCGACTGTTCTACTGCCCAATGTTTCAGGCATCTCACCATGCAATTGCATGTAGGCGCGCGCAATCTGTTCAGCCTGTTGTTTCCCCATATTCATTCCCCTAGCCAAATCGCCGAATTGTCACTGCTAAATCACAAATTGAGTTGCTGTCTCCCGATGGAACAAGATCGAAATTCGCCTGCAGACACTGCAATGAGCGAAGCACATCGATTAACGATTACAACGTTCATGGAGCGGCGACATTAAGGCCGCGACTCGGGATTTTGGTCGATCACTCGAAACTTCTGAATTACTACATTCTTGCGCAGGAAGGTCTGAAGGCCGGGCTTCGACGTGTTCAATTTCTTCGTTGAGTGACGGTTGCCGCCACACAATCGATGTTCCATTTCAGCCCTCCACTCCGCTTGAGCCAAGATTTCCAACGTGTTCCTGACCACATCTCCAATGAGCGCACTCAGGTTCCTCTTCGAGAGCATCATGCCGGTTGGATGCGTCCTGAGCGATTGCCGTCTGTTAAAAGTTGTGTTTGGAGCGAGCTGGGGCTATGCCATGAGCCAATTTCGGCTGTTTTGCCGGTGTCCCGATCACTTGGACATGGCTTAACTGTGCGAAAAGCGAAGCGTACGTTTGGGCCACGAAGCAACTTGCTGCCCCGTCCTTTCATCCCCTTGATCCTGCGTCTGAGTTACGCAGATGGGCCCGCGAAGGCGAATCAATGATTCAGGACGGGAAGCTATTCTGCGATCGGTGTCAGCAGCCCATTCCGCTCGGCGTCAAGGACTCCACTCAGGTGCTGGTGGAATTGAAGAAAGGCAGCCTCGACCGGCATTTTTGTGAGGCGTGCATGGCAGAGATGCAGAGGCAGTCGGCCGCGCAACGGCCAGATGGAACCGCCCCCAGATGAGCACCCTAGTCTGACCGTTTCGACAAGACCGGCCCCATAGGCTCGATGCGATTGTCGAAGGGTCAGGTCAGCAACCTTTTTTGCAACGCTCCATGATGGCTTTGTGAAGTCGGGCGCGGAGATTGGCGGGCATCTCGTAAATCTCGTGTGAGCGATAGATTTCGATGGTCTTGCGGGTGGTATTCAGGGTGACTTCGCAGTGTTCGCAGCCGTTCAGGTGCTCCTGCAGGTCGGCGCGCATCTCTCTCGAGACGGTGTTGTCGATCATGTCGTCGAGCATGGCCAGAAACTCAGTGCACGTCACTTTTCACTCCCTTTTCCCTGGGAACCTTCTTCCGCTTGAAGTAGCGGGCGAGGCGTTCGCGCAACTGTAACCGGGCGCGGAGCAGACGCGACTTGACGGCCGGAACGCTGAGTCCCAGCGATTCGGCAGTTTCCTCGGTGGAGAGTCCGTCCACGTCGCGCAGCACAAAAACTACCCGGAATCCCGGAGGCAGTCCCTGGATGGTTTTGCGAAGGATCTCGGCCAGTTCGGCCTGAGTGTAGTTTTGCTCCGGATCCGGGGCCCAGTCCGCCAGATCGCGCGGCACTGTCCCTTCTTCTGTTTCGATGTCCTCGTCGATGGAGACCATCTTGCCTGTACGCCGCTTGCGCAGGCGCATGAGGCTCTCGTTTACTGCGATCCGGACCAGCCATGTGTAGAACTTCGAATTCCCTTGAAATTGATCGAGCTTCTCGTACGCTTTGAGGAACGCGTCCTGCATTACGTCTTCAGCGTCTTCTCGATTTTGCGTAATGTGCTGCGCAATCCGGAAGATCTGGCGATCGTATTTGCGGACGAGCTCATCGTACGCCGAGATGTCCCCGGCTTTGACCCTTTCTACAAGGGCAACATCGGGGTGCGGCTCGTTTTCGTTCGCTATGGATTGGATGGTCGCCATGGAGGTTGGTTGCGGGGAATTCTGTGGAGGGTGGCCAGAAGCTGCCCCACACGTCTAAGTGTAATAGACGGACTTGGGCGGCGGAATGAGGATTTCCGACCGTTCACGGGTGCGGACGGGAGCCGGAAACCGATGGATACGTTACGGTAGTGATTCTCTGGTGTTCGCAGGGGCGGAATCCGTCATACAGTGAAACTATGCATTCAGCAGCTTCCCTTGTTTCGCACGCGCCGGCGCGGATCCTAACGGCCGTGCTGTGCGCCTTAATGACAGTTAGTCCGATCGAAGGGAAGCCCTACAACGCGCCGAATGCGAAATCGACAAACGCGTCCGGATCCGCGGCAAGCCAGAAGAAGAGGGTGACGGCATCGACCAAGAAGAAGGCGACTTCGACGAAGTCATCGACTGCGAGGTCGGCCAGGGCTCAGCGTTCGGCTACGAAGCCGAGAGGCAAGAAGAAGTACGTGAGCCCCGCGGAGCGCCGGCGGCGCGCGGCACGGGCGCACAAGATCAGGCTCGCATTTGTGGCCTCGTCGGAATTGAGGCCGATGGCGCAACAATTGGCGACATTGCGTACGCCGGCAGCGTATAGCGGCGTGACTGCCTACGCGCGCTCGCACAAAGGCGAGGCGTCCGCCGCTGCCTATCTGGCTCTGGGTCACGCATACATGCTGGATAAGCGCTACGCGGACGCTGTGAGCAGCCTGAAGCAGGCGAAGGTCGCTGGAGACTCACTGGAGGATTACGACGATTTTCTTGCGGCGAAGGCTTACCACGAGTCGGACCAGGAGGCTCAGGCTGAAGCGCTGCTTAAGAGCTTCAAAACTAAGTATCCGGACAGCATATTTGTTGATGAGGTTCCGGAACTGGAAGCCAATGTCCTGCTGGACATGCATGATCCGGCTGGGGCAAAGCGGGTGCTGGATACGGCGGCGAGCGATCCTGCGGCAGGGCGGGCAGGGTACCAGCTTGCGGCGGGACTGGTGGCACAGGCCGGCAATGAGATTTCGGAGGCGGTTCGGATCTACAAGGCGTTGCTGCTCGGGTTTCCGCTGTCGACGGAAGCTGCGATTGCAAGAGCCAAGCTGACGAATTTGGGGTCCGATGAATCGCTGACCAGCGATGAGTTGCGCAGCCTGGGAGACGCTTACTACAGGGCCGGGCGCTACGAGGATGCTGGCGATCAATATCGAACACTCTCGCGCAAGACGAATCTGGATGAGCAGAGCCGCAACGGTTTCGCCGTGGCTGCGGCGGCGTGCGACTTGAAGCTGAAAAGGCTGACAGAGAGCCAGGCGCAGGGGCTACCCGATACTCACGATGAGAATGGCGCGCGACGGGCCTACCTGCTGATGGAACTTGCGCGGAATCGAAATGATCTGGACGCACAGACACAAATTGTGACGCGAATGGAGACGGAATTCCCGCAGAGCCAGTGGTTGGCAGAAGCACTTTTCTCGAGCGGCAATATGTATCTACTGCGGAAGGAGTATGCGCGAGCCGCAGAGTACTACGCGTATCTGGGAGATCATTTCCCGACGAACAAAAATGGTTCGGCGGCTCACTGGCGGGCTGGATGGCTGAACTACCGGCTGGGAAATTACAAGGAAGCGTCGCGGATCTTTGAGGAGCAGATCAAAAAATTCCCGGGCACTCCAGAGACCGCCTCGGCGCTCTACTGGCGCGGACGTCTCTATGAGACACAGGACCACGACACGGCCAAGGCGGCGGCAAACTATCGGACGATTGTGCGCGTGTATCAGCACTTCTTCTATGCACAGATGGCGCGGCAGAGGCTGGCAGCACTGGGCAGCAATGGCAACGAGACCGCAGGAGCCGCAGATCTGGAGCAGATCAAGACTCCGGAGCTGCCTAATTTGTCAGAAAGCTTCCCGGAGGACAGCCCGCACCTGGCGAAGGCGAAGCTGCTGGCCAATGCGGGGCTGAACGAGTTTTTGGCTCGGGAAATTGCCGCGGACCCGGATTCCGGATCCTGGAGCGCGCTGGCGGAGGCGCAGATCTATGCATCCTACGGCGAGGCTTATCGCGCGCTGCGTGCGCTGAAGAGGGCGTTGCCGGGGGCCGCGAGCGCTTCGATCGAATCGATCCCGTTGCCTTATTGGCGGATTCTGTTCCCGGAGCCGTACTGGTCGATCATCAAGGCGGAGTCGGCTAAGAATAATGTCGACCCGTATCTCGTGGCCTCGCTGATCCGGCAGGAGTCGGAGTTCAATCCATCGGTGATTTCCTATGCAAATGCGTGGGGGCTGATGCAATTGCTTCCATCGGTGGGGCGTTCGCTGGCGAAGCAGGAAGGCATGAAAAATTTCCAGACGTTTCAGTTACTCGATCCAGAGACGAACATTCGCCTGGGAACGCGGTATCTGAAACAGACGCTGGACAAGTTCAACGGGGTTGCGGAGTACGCGCTGGCTGCTTATAACGCAGGCGACAGCCGGGTGCAGGATTGGCAGGCCTCAGGTCCGTACAGCGGAATGGATGAGTTTGTGGAGTCGATTCCGTTTACACAGACGCGTGAATATGTGCAGGCAATTCTGCGAAATATAGAGATCTACCGGGAAATCGACGCGAGCGACAGCACGGCGAAGGCTACAAAAGAGACCGCGGGCGAGTAAGACCGAATGGGATCGGGAACCCGACTCGCCAATAAAGGTTACCGTTGGGGATGTTGACGCGGAGCCCAAGCAGCGTGAACACTGATCGCAATCCGGAAGGTGATTCTTCCGGCGCAATCATCGGAATATTCGGAGCAGGTTGATCGAGGCTCTGTACCAAACTGGGATAGTCAGGACGAACCGGCACCAAACGGAAGTTGCTTTGTCACGTCAGACTCTCGGAGGGCAGGATGTCCGACTTGCAATTCCTCAATGAGTGGATTCCCGACAAGATGGACCCTGGAACGGTTTTCCTTTTGGAGAACCAGGCGAAGCTCGGCCATGCGCAGAACCCATACGTCGCTGTGATGTCGTGCCCGCGTTGCGGAACGATGGGATTGATTACGCGGCGGCAGCTGTGTGAGCGAGAGATGATGATCTGCGGGGGCGATGCGTGCTCGGCGGAATACCGGCTGGATGGCGAGAACATTCACTATCGGCATCCTCAGTAGGCGGTGGGTTTGCGTAACAAGCAAATGAGGCGCCTACGAAGCCGCAAGTTCGACAAGGCAGATCGTCGTTTCACCTTCTCCGATACATCTATACGTCAATCGATTTAAGATTGAGCTGATTCGATCCTTCCGCCCGGATGGCGAAATCGGCAGACGCAGCGGACTTAAAATCCGCGGACCTGAAAGGGTTGTGGGGGTTCAAGTCCCCCTCCGGGCACCAGAGAACAAGTTAAGGGGAGCTTCTAGTCTCCGGGGGCTTTGAGGGGAACTTTTGCGAAGAAGCTCACCTACGACCGCAGTACGTTCCTTGCGATAAATGAAGCACAGATTTGAGCAAACTGGGGGGACGGGGCAGGTGACCTGGTCACCTGCCAGCCAGCCTAAGGCCTATGCCTGGTCAAGGGTGGCCAAGTCGGCCATATTGTCATACTCCTCGGCCGAGATTTCCGGGGCTGGTTTGAGCGGATCGAAGCCGTCATCGAACAGTTCGCCATACTCGCGCTCAAGGACTTGCTGAGCTGTTCCATCTGAAATGGGTTTGCCGCGTTCATGAGCGACGGCCTTGAGCTTTTTGATCACGTCTTCCCAGGTCTCTGCCATCCAAGGTGAGATGTCACCTCTTTCGCAGTAGCTGCTCACCTGATTTGTGGATTGGCTATGAGCTCATTCCTAGATCCAGAAGATCGATTGCCGCGCTGGAGGTCGTGGCGTTTTGGAGAGCGGGAGCGCGGCCAATTGTTTTCAATCGAGCCCCACCCGAGCTGCTGAACCAGCGGCTCGGATGGGACACGAACTTTGTTGTAGATCAGGCCTGGCGGGTGCGGACGGAGCCGGGCTGGGCGGTTGCCGGCGTTTTTTTCGCATGGCGGGTCTGGCTCCAGATTTTGAAAATCGCGGCGACGTGGCGGAAGAAGATGCCGGGCATCTTGCTCCACTTGTAGACCTGGGTGACGCCGGCGGCGCGCTGCTGGTGCTTGATGGGGATCTCGTAAAGTGTGAAGCCATGGCGATGAGAGCGCGCCACGAATTCCCACCAGAAGCCTTCCTTCATTTCGCCGAGTTCCTTCGCCATGACCTGGGCGACGGAGTCGCGCATGAGGACGTAGGGACAGCTCGGGTCGTGCACGGGTGCGTGAAATACGGCCTGATAGAGAAGAAAGAAGAAACGGGAGAAGATTCGGCGCACGAGAGGATCGGCACGGTGGACTCGCCAGCCGATGATGACGTCGGCCGAGTTGCGAGCGTCCCAGAACTTCTGGAAGTCGCGCGGATCACATTGGCCATCGGAATCGAGGCACAGGAGATACTCGGATTCGCACATCTCCATGCCTTCGCGCATCGCTTTGGAGTAGCCTTTGCGAGCGTCACTCAGGTTGAGGCGGATAGGCAGTTCGGTAGCCAGGGAACGCAGGACTTCTTTTGAGTTGTCTCTGCTGCCGTCTTCGCAGACGATGAAACCGATGTTCGTGACGCGAGAGAGTTCGGTGTTCATCCCGCGGATTGTTGATTCGATACTTTCACCTTCGTTATGCACGGGGAGAAGGACTTCAACCTGATGTGCGGACATTAATTTATCTCCTGTAAGCCACCGGGAGCTCGTACACACGGATAACGGTGCACACCTGTAGGTGGTAGGAGGAAAGATGCGAAATTGCGCGATGGCGTTGCCCGATAAAGAGGGAGAGTCCTCAGTCAGCAGAGGAATCAGGACTACGCTCTATGAGCGTGGAGTCCAGGCATAGGCCTTTTGGGAGTTCTCAAAAAAATAGCGCTCGCGATCATGGGGAGTTCTGGAGGTGAGGTATTCGGAGACGATATCGAACGTTTGGTCGTACGGGGCAACCAGATCGCTGTTTGGCCAGTCGGAGCCGAAGATTACGCGGTGAGGGCCGAAGAGGTCCCAGAGGGGATCGAGCTTGTCGCGATAAAAGTGCTTGTCGTGGATGAGGGCGCCATCTCTAAGGACAGGAATTTCAGAGAGCTTGACGTAGACGTGAGAGTGGCGCGCGAGAACAGCGAGATCGTGATGGTACGCCGCGAGGTCGTGAGGATCGTTGGGGAGTTTGGCGTTGGGAAGGTGGTCGATGATGACGCGGAGCTTAGGGACGCGCTCGACGATGCGGAGCAACGCGGCGATAAGGCGGGGGTCGGGATTGGCGCTTTCAAGAACGAGGCCGGCGTCGGCGAGCACACGCAGGCTGTCGACGAAGACCGACTTGCTGAGGTCTGCGAAGAGATCGCGGTGCCAGAGGTTACCGTAGCGGATGCCGAGGAATAGCGGGTTCTCATGAAGACGTGCAAGGTGGGAGCGGAAAGCAGGGTCGGCGGGATCGAGATCGCCAATGATGCCGAGGACGAATGGATTGGACCGGGCAATGTTGAGAAGCCAGTCGTTGTCGGTGAGAAGAGGGCTACATTCAACAGCGATGCAACCGAGGACGCCGAAGGGGCGAGAGAGAGTCTCAAGCCGGGGCGGGAGTGCGGGTTTGTAGAGGGCGGGAGTATCGGGGGTAGGCCAGGGCACGCCACCGGGGCGAGTGGGGTCGAAGAAGTGGACGTGGGAATCGATGATCTGGTGCATGCCGGCGATTTCGATGTCGCGTAATTGAAGCAGGTGCAGCGGACGAAGGGCAAGAGGAATCTTGTATTGAAATTGTTGCTCAATTGCATTAGTCTGATTGCGCAACGTCCGGGTGAAACTCCAAGAAGGAGTGCCTGAGCGCGTTCTTTCCCCACATCGACCACATGCACGAGGGGCATCTGTATGACTGCAACCGCCACTGGCCTCGCCTATCTCACTGATCTCTGGGACGACAAACTTGCCAGCAAGCTGGATGAACCTGAGTTGCTGCGCTATCGCTCGAACCTGCTGGGCGCCGATCTTCGCATCACGAATTTTGGCGGGGGGAATACAAGCTCAAAGGTCACGCAGCGCGATCCGCTCGATGGAACGGAAAGAAGGGTGCTGTGGGTGAAGGGGAGCGGAGGAGATTTAGGAAGTATCAAGCGGAGTGGATTTGCAACGCTGTACTTGAACAAACTGTTGGCGCTGGAGAAGATTTACCGCGGAGCGGAGCGAGAAGACGAGATGGTAGAGCTGTATCCACTTTGTACGTTCGGATTGAATCCGGTGGCAGCGTCGATCGATACGCCGCTGCATGGGTTTCTGCCGTTCAATCATGTGGATCATCTACATCCGGATTGGGGAATTGCGCTGGCGGCGAGCGCGAATGGACTGGAAAAGCTGAGGGAGTTCAATGAGCGTTTCGGTCATCGGATGATCTGGGTACCGTGGCAAAGGCCTGGATTTGAGCTGGGCTTGATGATGAGGAATGCGGTCGCAGCGAATCCTGGTTGCGATGGCGTGGTCCTGGGGGGCCACGGGTTGTTTACGTGGGGCAATACGCAACGCGAGTGCTATCTGAATACGCTTGCGATCATCGATCAGCTTGGACAACTGGTGCTGGAGCACGTGAAGAGGCGGAGCGGAACGATTTTTGGCGGAGCACAGCACGCGACACGGCCGGATGCGAAAAAAGTGGCGACAGAGATTTTTCCGATTCTGCGAGGGCGGGTGTCGGGAAACCGGAGGATGATCGGGACGTATAGCGATCTGCCGGAAGTGCTCGATTTTGTGAACTCGAAGGACGCAGAGAGACTTGCGTTTTTGGGTACCAGCTGTCCGGATCACTTTTTGCGGACGAAGGTGCGGCCCCTCTTCGTCAAGTGGGATCCGGCTGGCGACGTGAGTACGTTGCGGCAGGCGATTGATGAAGCGCTTGCGACGTATCGGAAGGAGTATGGGGAGTACTACACAAAATTTGCAGAGGCGAGGACTCCGGCCCAGAGGGATCCAAACCCGACAGTAGTGTTGATCCCAGGCTTGGGGCAATTCAGCTTTGGGAAGAACAAGATTGAGTCGCGAGTGACGGGCGAATTCTATGTGAATGCGATTCACGTGATGGAGGGCGCGGCAGCTCTCGGAGGGTTGAGCAAATGTCCTGACATTCTTCCGCAGGCGGGCGCAGCGGCAACGACAGAGATGTTTCAGGTTCACGACAACTACGTTGCGCTGCCGACGAGAGAGGCATTTCGGATTGAGTACTGGGCTCTTGAGGAAGCGAAGCTTCGACGGCAGCCGCCCGAAAAGGAGTTGAGCAGGCAGATTGCGCTGGTGGTGGGGGGCGGCAGCGGTATTGGCAGGGAAGTGGCGCGGATTGCAGCGGAGCGCGGCGCGCATGTGGTTGTCGCGGACCGCGCGAGTGAGGCGGCGGAGCAGGTCGCAGATGAAGTTCGGAAGGTGGCGGGGAAGGAGCCTGTTACGAGCGTCGCGATCGACATCAGCAGGCGAGAGTCGATTCGGGCCGCAGTGGAAAAGGTGATCCTTACCTATGGCGGCGTAGATATCGTGATCAATACTGCGGCACTTTTCCCGTCGTCTCCTACGCGCGTTATCACTGACGAGCAATGGGCAACGACACTGACGGTAAATGTGACAGCCAACTTTCTTTTGCTGGATGAACTGGCGGCGATTTTGGCCGAACAGAATCTGGATGCGTCGGTGGTGTTGACGAGCAGCGCGAACGCTGTCGTTCCGAAGCGCGGCAGTGAGGCGTACGACGTGAGCAAGGCGGCTCTGAGCCATCTGGTGAGGGAGTTTGCGGTTTCGATGTCGCCGAGGGTACGGGTGAACGGGATCAGTCCGGCGACGGTGGTGAAGGGATCGACGATGTTCCCGCGAGACCGCGTGATCGCATCGCTGAAGAAGTACAAGCTGGACTTCGAGGAGAGTATGTCAGATGAGGAGTTGCGGCAGGTGCTGGCGCAGTTCTATGCGCAGCGAACGCTTACGCACAAGCCGATCGAGCCGGAAGACTGTGCGAAGGCCATACTCTTTCTGGCGGGACCTCAAGCACGCTGCACTTCCGGTCATCTGATCCCAGTTGACGGCGGGTTGACTGAAGCGTTCTTGAGATAGGTGCGGTCAGGGCGCTGCGACCTGGAGGGTGAAGCCAGTCGATGCTGAACTGCCCGCGGACATGACGAAGACCGTGGGCATATAGCTACCGATGATCGCAGTGGAATTGGCTGAGAATGTGAGTGAGCCGGAAGGATTTGTGTCAGAGGAGGCATAGGTCATCTGTACTCCGCCCGGCAATCCGACGGCGCTGACGAGAGCGGTTTCGCTTGTCGATCCAATCTGGATGGGTATGCTTACCGGCTTTGCGCCCGCGGTGACATGGATGATGGAAATGGGCAGATAGACTGTAATAGGCCTTGATGAGGTGAATCCGCCACTACCTCCGCAAGCGAGAAGTGAGAGAGGCATGAAGTACATCAGCAGGATTAAGAATCGAGTGTGGTGAAGAGGCGAGTTGTGATTTGCCATTCTGCTTCCTGTCTCGATGCTGCATGTAGCCGGAGGAGTCTATTGTGCCGTCGATTTGCGGAAAGGGGAATGAAGAAAACCGGTGCAGTTCCGCGCGAATGCACAACTATAACTTAAGGTTATTTCAATAGAGCATCTATTTGCTTTTTGATGTTGCTGTCCGCTATGATGGCTGCGCTCAAATGGGGAAGGTGTCGGACCGTATGACTCCCGCAGGTCTGATCAAAGCCGATGAAGCCAGGTGTCTCGCTGTCGATCTTGGGGCAGGGAGCGGGCGAATCGTGCTGGGAGAGATTGCGGGAGGCTGCTGGAAGTTGCGGGAGGTTGGACGCTTTCGGACTGCTAGGCGGATCGATGCCAACTCGGGTTATCAGTGCTGGGATATCGAAGAGATTGTTTCGCAGATCGAACAGAACATTGCGAGAGCAAATCAACAGGCGACCAGCATCGGAGTCGACAGTTGGGGCGTCGACTACGTGCTGCTGGATGAAGCGCTGAATCGAGTGGGCGTGCCGGTTTGTTATCGAGATAATCGAACAGCCGGGGTGATGGAAGATATCTGCGCGAGGATTTCGCGACAGGAGATCTACCAGAGAACCGGCATACAATTTCTGACTTTCAACACCATCTATCAGCTTGCCGCATGCGCGGCGCAACATCCGGAGTGGCTGGAGAGGTCTGAGCACTTTCTAATGATTCCGGATTACCTGCATTTTCGGCTTTGCGGCGCAATATCGAATGAATACACCAATGCGAGCACGACCCAGCTTTGCGGTCTCGACGGCGAGTGGGACAAATTTCTGATGGATGCGATTGGGTTGAAGCGATGGCGGATGAAGCGCCCTGTGGCCGCTGGAACGGTGCTGGGGGAGGGAACCGGGACAGCGAGGGGATTGAAAGTAGTTGCTCCAGCCACGCACGACACGGGCTCCGCTGTAGCAGGCACGCCGCTGGAGAGCAAGGACGAGGCTTATATCAGTTCCGGAACCTGGTCGCTGATGGGAATCGAGAGTTCGACACCGATTGCCAATGCGGATGCGATGCGCATGAACTTCACCAATGAAGGCGGCATGGAGAGGCGCTTCAGGGTGCTGAAGAACATCATGGGGATGTGGCCGATCCAGCGTGTTTGCGAAGAGCAGAAGATCGCAGACTTTGGCTCGGTGGTTGAGCAGGCTGCCCAGGAACGAGCGTGGCGGTCGGTTATCAACGTGAACGATTCGGAATTTCTGAACCCAGTGTCGATGACGGGTTCGATCCAGGAATATTGCCGCAGGTCGGATCAACCGGTTCCAGAAACGGTTGCGCAACTGGCACGCTGTGTTTTCGACAGCCTTGCGCTTTCGTATCGGACGGTGAAGCAAGAACTCGAAACGTTGTGCGGCCGGAAGCTCACGCGCATCAGAATTGTGGGCGGCGGTTGCCAGAATAGACTGCTCAATCAACTCTGCGCGGACGCCTGTCAGCTTTTGGTGACGGCCGGCCCTGTGGAGGCTTCGGCACTGGGAAACCTAAGCGCACAGATGATTGCGCTGGGGCTGATTGAAAATCTGAGCGCGGCGCGGGCGCTCATCTGTAGTTCATTTGAAATGCAAGAATATTTCCCGCGGGATGCTGTGCTCGACAGTGTGCTATCACGTTTTGACGAACTGCTTGCGATGAGAGAGATGAAAGGAGAGACATGCGCGTGACCGAATCGAAGATCGAAGAGGCGTATGACCTTGCACGCGAGCGGTACGCTGAGAATGGCGTGGACACAGGCGAAGTCATGCGGCAGCTGGATAGAGTGCCAATCTCGATTCAGTGCTGGCAAGGCGATGACGTGCTCGGTTTCGAGAGCGACGATGCAAGCTTGACGGGTGGCATTCAGACGACGGGCAGCTATCCTGGGCGGGCAAGAAACGTTGGCGAGTTGCGATCGGATCTCGAGGTGGCGTTAGGGCTGATTCCAGGCGCGAAAAGAGTGAATCTGCACGCAATCTACCTGGAAAGTGATGTACGGGTTGAACGCGACAAGATCGAGCCGCGGCATTTTGAGGGATGGATCGAATGGGCAAAGGAGAAAGGAGTAGCACTGGATTTCAATCCGACATGCTTCTCGCATCCGCATAGCGCACAGAATCTGACGTTGAGCCACCCTGACCATCAAATTCGGAAATTCTGGATCGATCATTGCATCGCGAGCCGCCGGGTCAGCGAGTACATCGGGAAGCAGTTGAATACGCCGGCGATCATGAACATATGGGTGCCTGATGGATATAAGGACACGCCGGCAGAGAGGCTGGAGCCGCGAAAGAGATTGATTTCATCTCTCGATGCAATCCTGAGCGCGATGGATGGGAGGCATCACAAGGTTGCTGTGGAAGGGAAGTTGTTTGGAATCGGTGCGGAGAGTTGCACGGTTGGGTCGAATGAGTTCTACATGGCCTATGCTGCGACGCGCAAGACGCTGCTCTGCCTGGACGCGGGTCACTTCCATCCGACAGAGAATGTTGCAGACAAGATTTCTACTTGTCTTTGCTTCCTTGATGAGATTCTGCTGCATGTATCGCGGCCCGTTCGCTGGGATAGCGACCACGTCGTCTTGTTCGATGATGCGACGATTGCGATTGCGCAGGAGATCGTGCGATCGAACGGATTGCAGAAGGTAAATGTAGGTCTGGACTTTTTTGACGCGAGCATCAATCGCATCGCAGCTTGGGTCATCGGGACGCGGAATTTCAGGAAGGCCCTGCTGTTCGCGATGCTGGAGCCACGGGAAGCGCTAAAAAAGGCTGAGTGCCGCTTCGATTACACGTCACGGCTGGCATTGATGGAAGAAGCGAAGTCGCTGCCCTGGACGGCGGTGTGGGAATACTACTGCACAACCAAGAATGTGCCGCCCGGAAGCGAGTGGCTCAGGGCCGTTCGCACGTACGAATCGGATGTGTTGAGCAAGCGCGCCTAGACTAGGCAGGATGAGGTATCAACCTCGGCCAAAGTCATTCCATTGCGAAGCTCGAAGTGTTCTGCCTGCAGGCTGTATGCTGGACTGTGCTGGTTTCACTATTGAAACATCGATTGCAGGGAGAGCAACTTGCCGAAAGCCAAGATCAAGCGTCTCTATCTCATTCCCATACTTTCGAAGGGGCTGGATGTCCTGGAGCTTCTGGAGCAGGTTCACGGGCCCATTAGCCTCGAGGACGTCTACAAGAAGACCAGCATTTCGAAGACAAGCGTCTATCGAATTCTGAAAACACTCGTGCATCGAGGATACGTTGCGCAGACGCAGAACGGGCAGTACCGCCTGGTAGCAAGGCCAAGGCGGCTTTGTTTTGGGCTTGCGGTTCAGAGCGCTGATCTTCCGTTTTCGCAGGCGGTATCGCGAAGCGTGACAGCGGCGGCGGCTGCGGCGGGGATCGAACTGCTGCTGCTCGATAACCGATTCGATACCGAAACCGCAGTGCGCAATGCAGAGGAGTTTGCGGAAAAGCGGGTTGACCTGGTTCTGGAGTTTCAGGCTGAGGAATCTGTTGGTCCCCGGGTCGCGAATATCTTCAAGAAGGCCGATATACCCGTGATTGCGATTGATGTTCCCCATCCGAATGCGACGTATTTCGGCGTAGATAACTCGAATGCGGAGTGGAAGCAGGGACGCTGCTGGCGCAATACGCACAGAGGAAATGGAAAGGGAACGTCGATTGGGTTGTGGGGGTCGGATTCAACGAAGCAGGCAGCTTCGTGCAGAGCCGGATCACCGGCGCATTCGAAGCGGTCAAGCAGCGGTTACGGAATCTGCCGACGGAGCGATTTGTGCAGATTGATGGACGTGGCTCACGTAATCCCAGCCGACTAGCGGTTGGGGAGTTCCTTGAAAGCCACGAAGGGAGCCAGCGAATACTCGTGGCCTCGGCTACGGACTCGAGCGCCTTGGGAGTCCTGGATGCCGCGCGGCAATGTGGACGCGAACACGATATTGCGGTAGTGGGTCAGGACTGTATCCCAGATGCTCTGGAGGAGATGCGGTCAGGACAAAGCGCGCTGATTGGGAGCATTTCGCATGAGGCGGAGACTTACGGGCCGCGGCTGATTCAACTCGGGATTTCGATGCTGCGCGGCTACGCAGTGCCGCCTTACAACTATGTGCGGCACAAGGTTGTCACTCCGGAGACTTTGAACGGGGATCAGCCCTAGAGCTGGTCCACGTTCGCGGATCAGGGCAGATAGAAGACTTCCTGGAGCATGGGGAATCTCTCGCCGGGACGAAGGCCTTCGATGGGAGCGAAGTGCGGGGCCATGGCGGCCTGCCAGCGGAGATTCACGGGATGGTTCTCGATTCGTCTCCAGGTCGCGTCGAAGTCGTCGGCACGCAGAGCGAGGATCAGCAGGTCGTCGCGACGGTAGATTGAGTATTCGCTTATGCCAGCTTCTTTCAAAAGGGACAACATCTCCGGCCAGACTGCGCGGTGAGTGGCTTCGTAAGCGTCTTCTGCGCCGGGGCGGAGGCGCAGCATGAAGGCATACCGGTTGAGTGAGGTGTTGCGCGCTGAACCATCGTCTGAAATTTCGGGCATCCCTTTTCTCCGATCGGTTAAACAGAACGGCCAGGCACGTATCGATCTCCCGGTGCCTGGCCGCTATGGCTGGCTAGATTACTTGTCGATCGAGTAGAGGGTGACCGGGCCGAGGAGGCCGGAGGGCAGTAACGGTGAGCTTGCCTTATACGGTTTTACGTCGGCGAAGGTGATTCTGGTTGCGCCCGGTTGTTCATCGCCGATGAGTCGGTTGACCCATGCGTTTGTGACTCTAACTACGAGCTCGTTTGAACCTTGCTTAAGGGCTGACGTCACATTGACGCGGTAGGGTGCATGCCAAACGATACCCAGGGACTTGCCGTTGACTGAAACTTCAGCAAGATTCTTAACGTCGCCGAGATCGATCCAGACCTGGGCGCCTTTCGCCATTGAGCCCGCAGGTATGTCGAATGATTTGGTGTAGGTGCCTGTGCCGGAGAAATACTTGACGCCAGCATCGGAGTTGTCGCTCCAGGAAGCGAGTTTATCGAGTGTGACGGAATCGGGAGCGCCACGACCACCCTGGAAGCTGACTTTCCACGAGCCATCGAGGGTTGCGATATCCTTCTTCTCGCCAGCCGGGACTGTGCGGCTGTTTGCGGATGTGGACTTGCGGAAGACGATGAAGACGCTACCCCACGGTTCGAGATCGAGGGGGATCGTGGTGCGTCCGTTCTCGATTTTGAAACTAACTGGCTCGGACCTACCGGTCTCGGCGTGCCAGAGTTCGGGTTCTTTGCCGGTGACGCGGAAGGTTGCATCTACCTTATGGCCGTTGTCCCCACGATTGTCGACGAAGTAGACATCGCCATCGCTGAGCCGCCGGTGAACGAATTCAAGGCGGGCGTCGCCTCCCGGCTTGGTGTAGTCGAAATCGGGCTTGATGTTCATCGTGTGGAAGACATCGCCGAGATTCTGGCCGACGTAGACGATGCCTTTGCCGACTTTGTGGGTGCCGCTACCATCGCCGAATAGGTCTTCATTCAGCCTTTTGAATTCGGCCTGATCGTCGGCTTGGCTTGGATCGTCACTTGGTTTGGGGCCAGCGACGGCGGCACCATCTTCGACCAATTTGTGGATGGCCCGCAGTACTGGAAGAGACATGTGCTGACTGTATGGATCTAGCCCGAGAAGACGATAGGTCATGCCGCTCTTCGTCTCGATGCGACCGTTCACCACGTGCAGCTCATGGATCAGTGCGTCGGCATTAACGTAGTCAAAAGCATAACCAGCGGGGACGTCGGGAGATTTCTTGTCGAAGATGGCAGTGAGGTTGGAGTCTTCGCCATAGAAGTAGATCAGGTCTGCGCCGAACTTACCCTGCTGCAGCATGTAGCTGGTGCGTGCGAGGTAGTCGATCCACACACCGGCGTCATTGGCCCAGGTTTCGTTGCGATTGAACCACTGTCCGAAGGGGCCGAGGGTCATGCCCGGAGCCTTGCCGACGAGAGGCTGGTGAGCCGACTCGTGAATGACGAAACGATTAATGCCGTTGAGGAACTCCTGATCGGCGGTTGGCTTCAAGGTGGCAGGTGACCATGCCCATGGCGCCGCGGCGGCGGTCATGGACTCGGCGGCCGCGACGTTCTGTCCGTAAATGTGAGCAACAGAGGCTGACTCGCGATCGTCCGCGTTATAGCCGTATGTTTCCTTGTTTACGCCGGGGGTCTGAGTCCACATGGCGCTCATTGGAACTTCGTTGTACTTCTTTACCTCCATGCCGTCGGCGATGAAGGCGCGACGGCCTTCGTGGGATTCACCGTAGTGAGCCATGCCCCATTCGTGCAGCGTGTCCTCAAGCTGGCCGTAGTGCTCGGTTGAGGTGAGGTCAGCAATCGTCTTGCGAAAATCCCAGAGGAATCGGTCGCTGGCTTCAGCGCTTTCAACCACCTGGCCAACAAGCACGGGGAGCCACGGGGACGGATCGTAGCCGCGCAGCTTTTTGAACTGAGCGATCATGTTGTCGGTCCAGTTCTGCGAGCCGGCTTCCCAACTGTCGTTGATGACGTAGTGAATGCCTTTTTTGCCGATGAGTTCTGTGCCGACCGTTTGCTTGTAGCTGTCGAGATATTTCTCGAAATAGTTTTTGACGAAGCGGCGGTCGAGTTTATCGACTTCGAGTCCAGTGGCTTCGGGAGTCGCCGGATGATTGGTGATGCCGAGAAGCGAATAGCCGAGGCGCACGATAACCCAGGCGCCGGCAGGCGGAGTCCAATCGAGCTTTCCGTCAGAACTCATCTTTGAAGTGAGATCGATGACGTCAGACTTGGAGATGGCATCATCTTGGCCGACTGCCGGAGTAGCGAACTTGTAGAGGTCGTCTTCGGGAACGAATGCGGCCTTCTCTTCAAAGTGATCTACGCGGGCACCGGAGTGGAGAGCCATTTCGGCTACTTCGTAGTCTTTTGGAGGCGGCGGCATTTTGCTGAATCCAAATTGGGCGGGATCGATGCCGGCAGCCCAGTCGGGGATGGGAGGCGGAGGAGTGCGTTTGAAAGTCACGCGGAAATACTTCGCTGTCACCGGCGCGAACGAGATGGTGTGCTCCGGCGCGTCGGTCGTTTCGAGCTTGGATACCAGCTTGTAATTCTGGCCATCTTCGCTGGACTCGAGATTCATTTCAGGCGCGGACATCTGCGCGATTAGCTGCTCGATCCACCCTGGGGTCTTCGTAACGAAGGTGATGGAGCGAATGGACTGCGGCTGCGGGAACTCGTACTGGATCCAGGAGACATCGCCTTCCTTGGGGATCGGTACGGGGGTTGTTTTTTCGAGGTCGCCATCAGAGAGCGCTGCGGGGTCGAGCGAGGAGCCGTTCGATGTGATTTTCGCGTTCAGCTTTTCGAGCGAGACATCGCTTGCAGGCCTCTTGTAGGCGAAGACTGCCGCATCAGCGTAAAACTCCGGGATCTTGTTTGGTCCGCCCGGGGTGCCGAGGGCGTCATGGATGCCAATGTTTTGGAATGCACCGGTGTTTGTGGGCGGGTGCTTAAGTTCGCCAGAGAATGGTTTGCCTCCTTCGACGGGAGTTTCGCTCCAGACGTATTTCTTCATGCCCTCAGCGCCGGGAACCCAAGGGCCGCCGCTTTCGCTCCAGCCGGGAGATCCGGCGATAGCCATCTCCATCCCATACTGATCGCCCACGGTGATTGCATATTTGAAGGCGTCCTTCCACTCCGGCGTCATGTAGGCCAGACGGTGGTCCACGACCTGGGGGGTCTGCAAGGCGGCGTCAAAATTCTGAAAGCCGGCCAAGCCGACGTGATGCATCCAGTCGAGATCGAGCTTGATGCCCTCCTTCGTGATGTTGCCATTCATCCAATGCCACCACACGCGGGGACGAGCGCTTTGCGGCGGATTCTGGAAGCCGCTTTTGAGAGGGTCGGACGAAGTCTTATCCTGCGCGCCGACAATGGTGGCGGCAACGCAGAGGGAAGCGGCGACTAATTTGAGGACCTGGCGAATCATTACTTCTCCTTTCGCGATCAGGAAGGCACAACTCTCGGCAGCGAGAACACGGTCGGTTTCCATGCCGGGGAACTGAGCTGAACTTGTGCGGGAAAACTGTAGCAGGAAAGTGCTGTCATTCGGAAGAGAAAAAGATTCTCAAATGAATTTTTCAGTTGGAAATCGTAGCTGAATCTGATTTGATTCTTGCGGAGCTAGGGCAGAGTTTCTCAGTTGCTTGCGATACGGGCTGCGCATTTGCGAGATGTCAATTTCAGTTCGTAAACTTCTTACGGGTCGCGAAAACGTTTGCGACGTTCGGCTGTTTTGCTCTAATTTCTCGGTGAGTTTTTGGGGGGTGTTTGTGCGAAAGACAAACTCTGGGTTTTGGATCGGACTGGTTCTGATCGCTGTCGCTGGATCAGCGAGCGTAGCAGGCGCACAGGAGAAGAAGCAGGAGAAGGTGGACATCGATTGGGACAAGGTAGTGATCGTGTCCAAGTCGACCCCGACGCTGCAAGTAGTAACAAACCCGATGCTGAATCCGGGATCACCGATTCACGATGGGTCGTTTTCCGCGCTCAAGGCCCTCGGGGCCGACTACGTTCGTTACGTGCCATGGTTGCCTTATCCGAAGATTGCGGTTGCGGAACTGGAGCCGCCGACAAAAGAGAAGACTTCGTGGGATTTCAAATACATTGATCCGGTAACGAAGGATCTGTTGGCGGCGACGGAAGGTCACTCGACCATCATGAACTTCAGTACGATTCCGGCCTGGATGTTTAAGACGGATCAGCCGGTGAAGTATCCCGATGATCCAAATCAGGTGTTCTGGGATTACACGAAGGGGACGGAGCTACGCGACCCGAGCGGAAAGGAACTTGGTGATTATTTTGGCCGACTGGTGAGCTGGTATACACAAGGCGGGTTTACGGATGAGAACGGCAAGCGGCACGACTCGGGATATCACTACACGTTCCCGTACTGGGAGGTCTTGAACGAGATCGACTTCGAACACAACACGACTCCCGAGGATTACACGAAGCGATACGACTCAATCGTCGAGGGCATTCGGCGCGTGAGCCCCAACACGAAGTTCATGGGGCTTGCGTTGGCAGCGCCGGGAGCGAAGCCTGCGTACTTCGAGTACTTTCTGAATCCGAAGAATCACAAGAAGGGAATTCCGCTCGATTACATTTCATTTCACTTCTACGCGAGCCCGGCGATGGACGAGTCGCTTGACGGCTGGCAGCATACGTTCTTCAACCAAGCTGACGGGTTTCTCGCGACGACGCGATATATCCTTGCGATTCGAGACCGACTCTCTCCGCAAACGAAGGTGGATACGGATGAGCTAGGTGTGATTCTGCCAACGGATGGTGTCGAGATTGCGGCGTCGAAGGCGATGCCTGACCACATTCCACATCGTTACTGGAATGCGGCGGGTGCGTTGTATGGGTATCTTTTTGTGGAGCTCTCCAAGCTTGGAGTGGACGTGATTGGAGAATCGCAACTGGTCGGGTATCCCTCACAGTTTCCGAGCGTTTCGATGATCGATTACAACAACGGGAAGCCGAACTCCCGTTACTGGGTTCTGAAGATGATCAAGGACAATTTTCATCCCGGGGACAAGCTTGTGGGGCACAAAGGTGATGAGCCGTCGGGTGTGATGGAACAAGGATTCATCACTCCGGAGGGAAAGAAAGTACTCCTTATTAACAAGACGAACTCAGAGAAAACCGTGAAGGTTGCCGCGGACTTAACGGGGGCTGCTTCGCTTACAGTGGACGACGAAACGGGTGATGAGGAACCGCGAACTGGAGCCGTGCAGAGCGATGAGGTAACGCTGGCGCCGTTTGCCGTGACGGTGCTGAGGCTGAAATAGCAAGTTGGCCGGAAGGATTCGCGTATGGCGGCAACAGAACTGCGAGTGGGGCTGTGCGGCATCGGGCTGGACGCGTATTGGGCTCAGTTTGCGGGATTGCGCGAGCGGCTGGAGGGATACGTCGGTCAGATTGCGGGGTTTCTGAAAGGAACCGGAGCCAGCGTCGAAATGCTCGGGCTTGTGGACACTCCGCAGAAGGGGCGCGATGCGGGGCATGCATGCAAGCGCGCTGACATCGATCTGTTGATCATCTACGTGACTACTTACGCGCTCTCAAGCACGGTGCTTCCGATCGTGCAGAGAGCTCAAGTGCCCGTACTTGTTCTGAACCTTCAGCCGGAAACAGCAATCGATTATGAGGCATTCAATCGACTACCAGATCGAACTGCGATGACCGGTGAGTGGCTGGCATTCTGTTCCGCGTGCAGTGTTCCGGAGATTGCCAACGTATTGCGCAGGGCGCGAATTCCGCTTCATCAGGTCACTGGCGTTCTCGGGGATACGTCGACCCAGAAGCAGATTTCTGAATGGGTCGACGCGGCGCGCGTGAAGAAGGTATTAGAGGCGAATCGACTCGGCTTGATGGGTCACTACTATGGGGGCATGCTCGATATCGCAACGGACCTGACACAAGTGGCGATCACATTCGGGAGTCATATCGAGCAACTTGAAGTCGATGAACTGAGCGCGCTGCGAGAGGGCGTTGAAGGCCCCGAGATCGTGGAACGAGTTGCTGAGTTTCGAAGGCAATTCGATGTGCAGGCGGATTGCGCAGAAGAGGAGCTGGCGCGGGCGGCTCGAACGTCGGTGGCTCTCGACAGGCTCGTCGAAAAGCATGATCTGCAATCGCTTGCTTACTACTACATGGGGAGTGGTGTGCCGTCGAACGAAGAGACGATGAGCTCAATCATTCTTGGAACATCGCTATTGACGGGGCGCGGAGTTCCTGTGGCAGGCGAGTATGAAATCAAGAATGTGCTCGCGATGAAGATCATGGATGAGCTTGGAGCAGGAGGCTCGTTTACCGAGTATTACGCACTTGATCTGAACCTCGACCACGTACTGATGGGGCACGACGGGCCAGGACACATCGCCATCGCCCAGAGAAAGACAAAGGTAAGGCCCCTTACGCTCTATCACGGAAAGGTGGGAAGAGGATTGTCGGTGGAGATGAGTGTGAAGAATGGTCCCGTGACGCTGCTCTCGGTTGTGGAAGATGCGACTTCGGGGTTCAAACTGGTGACGGCACAAGGGGAGTGTGTCCCAGGCGAGGTGCTGCGGATCGGCAACACGAACAGCCACTATCAGTTCGCTTGTGGCGCGAGAGGATTTGTCGAGGCTTGGAATGCCGAAGGGCCAGCGCATCATTGCGCTGTAGGCATTGGACACCAAGCGGGCAAGCTGATTAAAGTGGCCGCGCTCCTCGGCATCCCGTTTGTCCAGGTGTGTTGACGCCAGAACCTGACAGGATATTTCTATTGAATAAAGTTGTGATTCGGATGAATCGGAACCATTTTTGTACTGCTTAGCAATACAAGTGCCCTGTTGCTGATCATTCCTAAACCTGAATAGCCCTACCGGACGAAACGCCTCAGTAAAAGCATTTACCTGAGTAGAACAATGGATCGGCAGAAATGCGCTCAGCTTTGCATTGGCGATTCGAGAAAGATCCGGTTCTGGATTGCTCAGATATTTTCAATTGAGAAATAAAATTCTACTTGACAATGTTTCTGCAGACTGACTAATGTCGCGATGCATTTGAAACAGGCCAACCCCGCTCCACGTGTCAGCCTTCCTCCAAGTCGAATGTTGACCGGATCTGCAAATAAGCCCGACAAATGCGAGGCCAGGAAGCACGTATTTCAGGAGGTAAGTCGATGCGATTTCTTCGTGTCAGCGCTTTGCTGTTGCTACTGCTTGCGATGAGTCCACGGTTATTTGCGCAGGCGGGAGCGACGGGAACGATTCTTGGAACGGTTACCGACCCATCCGGTGCGGTTGTGCCGAACGCCAAGATCACTGTGACCAACACAGCAACCAAAGTTTCTTTTCAAACGGTCACCAACAGCGCGGGCGACTTCAACGCCCCTGCGCTGAACCCAGGAACATACACGGTTTCTGGCGAGGCGCGCGGATTCCAGAAGGCCGTGATTTCATCCTTCACCTTGACGGTGAATCAGCACGCTCGTATCGATCTGACGCTCAAACCAGGCGCGGTGACGGAAACTGTAGAGACCACAGCCCAGGCGGTTGCGCTCGACACAGATACTGCGGAACTATCTAACCTCGTGAGCCAACAACAGGTGGAGGATCTGCCGTTGAATGGCCGCAACTTCATGCAACTCCTGCTGGTCGGTGCGGGTGCCGTGACGGTTGGAGGCGAGCAGGGAACGATGCGGCAGGGCGAAGGCAATGCGATCAGCGTGAATGGCGGTCGGCCTGAGGGCAACAACTACACTCTCGATGGACTGGTGAATACGGACGCTGCGCTGGTGACGCCGGCTGTGATTCTGTCGCAGGACGCGATTCAGGAATTCAAGGTCTCGAGCGGAACGTATTCCGCAGATCAGGGATTCAGCGCGACGCAGATCAACATCGTCAGCAAGGGCGGCACGAACAGCCTGCACGGTTCGGTGTTTCTGTTTGACCGCAATGACGCGTTCGATGCCAAGCCTTTCCCAACGGCTACCGACCTTGATACAGCAAACCCGGTGCTGCGTCAGAACCAGTTTGGTTTTGTTGCAGGCGGTCCGATCTTCATCCCGCATCTGTATGATGGCCGGAACAAGAGCTTCTTTATGGCCAATTACGAAGGTTGGCGCATCACGAACGGAGCGCGGCAACTGGAGAGTATGCCGAACCCCGCGATTCTGGCGGGAGATTTCTCCGCTGAGACATACGCAGCGCCAGCCGGCTCGGGATTGCCTGGCGGTCTGCTGCCACTGTATGGAACTGCAGACTGCAACAAACTGCTCGACCTTGGATATAACTGCATGCCGGTTGATCCGACCACGGGCCAGGCATTTCCGGGAAACAAGATTCCGACTACCCGCCAGACCGGAAATGTTGGTGCAGTCGCAGTGAAGAACGGGTTCTGGCAGACGCCGACAGTCGCTGACCAGCCGGAAGGCGTTGTAAATTACGTGAAGAACGTCGGATTCCCTCTTCATCAAAACCAGCAAACGTACCGAGGAGATCAGAATCTTGGCAAATTCGGATCGGTGTTCTTCCGCTACACCGATGCCAACTACAACAATCAGGGATCCTACAACTCAGGCGACCTGGTTCACGGCTACGAGATCTATCAACAACAGCAGACGAGTTGGACCGTCTCGCACACACTCAATATCGGGCATACGACGGTCAATAATTTTCGCTTTGGACATCTGACTGCAAATGCGCCGCAGGGAGGGCCGGCGATCACTGCCGACGCAGTGTCACAGCTAGGTCTATCGGGCACCTTCACCACGTTCACTGCATTGCAGCAGACCTGGCCGAACGTCGGACTCTCAAAGTTTGATAGCGGTGGCGGCTCAGTGAACGGCTACAGCGGTTCGGAAGGGCCGACATGGGAGTTTGCGGACTCTGTCACTTCCGTGCATGGAAGACATACGTTCGGATTTGGTGTGGATTATCGCCGCTGGCATCTGATTCGAAACCTGGATGATGATTTCTACGGTGACTGGAGCTTCGGCGGATCACTTGTGCAAAACAATTCCGAAGGTTGTACCAATGCGCCGGTCTCAGTGAACGGTGCAACTCCGAAGAGCCTCTGTGGGACAGGCAATGCAGTGGCCGATATGTTGCTCGGCTATTACAGCGGTGTTGGCGGTTTCGTGCCCGGTCCGCTGAGCCCGACCGACACAGCGGGCAATCCCCAGGATCACGTCTTCGGTTACTTCGCTCCTTACGTCATGGATGATTGGAAGGTCAGCCCGAAGCTAACGTTGAGCCTCGGTCTTCGCTGGGACTATCGTCCAGCGGCTTACGATGCAGACAATCACTTCTTCTGGCTCGATACGCAAAACGCGAACGGCGGGTTGTGCTACGCAGACAAAACACTCTCTTCCAATGGCGTGGCTCCCGGCGGAGATGCGATCAGCGGACCGATCCTCCGCTACTGCGGCTCAGTACCTCATCCGGGATCAAAGACGCCATGGGCGCCACGTCTTGGCCTCAACTATCGCCTCACCCCGAAAACGGTAGTACGAGGTGGTTACGGGATTTTCTATGATTCGGCTGAAGGTCGCGAGATCGACGACTCTGCTGATATCTATCCGTACTCGATCCGTAACAGCTTGAATCCCGGCACGAACGCGACGGCGCCCAAGCTAACTAACAATATGTTCCCGTCGTATTCGACACTTGGTGCATTCCCCGCGTCGACACTGACCTTTCTTGCTGTGATCGAGTCGGAGAACCCGCTGAACCCGTACGTTCAATCCTGGACTGCATCGGTGCAGAGAGAGTTGGCGCAGAATACGACTCTCGAGGTGAACTACATCGGAACACATGCGGTGCATCTGCTGGACCGGCGCAACATTGCACAACCATTCGCCATCCCCGATGCAAGCCTGGCGTTCTGCCAAACTCAGGTTGGTGGCGAGTACGTCAATCTCAAGAAGGATCCTTGTGACAACGCTAGCCGGCTGCCTTACAAGAACTTCACCAATTTCTACATCGACAGCGATTGGCACGGGTATTCCCACTACCGGGCGATGAACGTGAAGATGGAGCATCGCGCTCGCGAACTTGCGGCGACGGTTGTATACACGTGGGCGCAAAGCAAGGATGACAAGTCTGCGGCGGCTGGCGTGGGTGCGACCGGAGCCGGGTATCAGGGCTTCATGGACAACCACCGTCCGGAGTTGGACTATGGCTTGTCTGACTTCGACGTCGATCAACGCTTTGTAGCTAGTTATGTCTATCAGATACCGATCGGGCGAGGGAAGAAGCTCGCAGGCGGAGTCAACCGCGCCGCCGATTTACTGATAGGTGGGTGGGAGACAACCGGTATTGCAACATTTCAGGCTGGATTCCCATTCAGCATCACGGCAAATGACATCAATGGCGTGCTGAACAGCCAATTTATGCGCGCGAATAAGGTTTCGGGTTGCGATCCGCATGCAAATCTCACACAGAAGTTCCAGCGGCTCAACTTCGATTGCTTCTCGCAGCCCGCTCTTGGGACGTATGGAAATCTTCCCCGGAACACGTTCCGACAGCCGGGGATCAACAACTGGGATATGGGGATCGGAAAGAGCTTCCATATTGCCGAGCGCGTAAGTTTCAAACTTAACGGCGACTTTTTCAATGCGTTCAATCATCATCAGTACGCGATTGGAACAGGTGCGTTGATTGGAAGCGGGTCAGGAGGAGGGTCGTCGATCGACAATTCAATCAGTTCGACGACAGCGGGTCTGATCACTTCGGCGTCTGCATCGCGCATCATTCAACTAAGCGGTAAGTTGATCTTCTGATCGCCTCAGGATTCAATTCCGCTCCGCCATGGGGAACTGTGGCGGAGCTTCTGTTTGGGGATAAACTCACTTCATGATCAATCGGCTGGCGGTCATCGGATGGATCTTGGCATCTTGCTGCGCTTCTTCCATTGCTGGGCTCGGGCAAGCGAATGACGATGCCGCCGCGCAGGTGGCAGCTGAAGGCCAGCAGGCTATGGCACAGGGCCGGATGGCAGATGCCAAGGCGAGTTTCGAGAAACTTGCGGCGATGAAGCCATCGCTTGCAGAGGTCCATGCATCCCTGGCGGCGATCTGCTTCAAGTTGAAGGAATATGACGAAGCTGTGTCAGAGATTGGCAAAGCGCAAAAGCTGAAGCCCGGGCTTCCTCGGCTCGATACGCTGCTGGGTCTATCCTTATCGGAGATCGGGCGATTCAATGAGGCAGTGCCGAGATTGGAGAAGGGATTCAAGCAATCGTCTGATCCCATATCCCGGAGGCTGTGCGGGCTGCAACTTCTCCGTGCATACGGGAATGTCGGCCGAGATGCTGATGCGGTTCAGACCGCGCTGGAGTTGAACAAACTGTACCCGAAGGATCCGGAAGTTCTGTACCACACGGGCCGGGTGTACGGGAATTTTGCGTTTATCACGATGGAGAGACTGCAGAGGGCTGCGCCAGACTCGATATGGATGCTGCAGGCGCGTGGGGAAGCGAATGAGAGCCAGAAGAATTACGATGCAGCGCTTGATGCTTTCAACCACGTTCTAAGTGTTGATCCTCGCCGACCTGGAATTCACTTTCGCATGGGACGCGTCTATCTGGCGAAATTCACGGAGAAACAGGTTCAAGCGGATCGAGATGCTGCGATACGGGAGTTTGATGCGGAACTCGAGGTGGACCCACACAACGGAAACGCCGCTTACGAACTGGCGAATCTTGCTGCGCAATCCGGCGATCGAGAGAAAGCGCGACAAGGATTCGAGGCAATTTTGAAGAGGTTCCCAGATTTTGAGGAAGCGCTCGTGGGATTGGGAGGAGTCTTACTAGATGGCCAATCTCCCAAGGATGCTATAGGGCCTCTCGAACGTGCGACGAAGGTTCGGCCTGACGATGAGGTGGCGTGGTACCGGCTGGCACAGGCAGAACGAGCGGCAGGCGACCGAGATGCGCAGCAGAAGGCGCTGGCGCAATTCCGGAACCTTCATAACTCGACTCCAGTTGGTTTGCGCCGACCGAATGAGGCGCAGGAAGTGACGCCGCAGCAGCTTGGGAATCTTGATCAGCAATAAGGCCGGCGACGCTCGTCGCCCGGTGAGGAGTGCTGGCCTCCTCCGTTAGCTAGCGGCCATTCCCAGGCCTACCAGGTTTGCGGCAGCGATGATTATTCCGACCCCCGCAAGGAGCAGACGGATGGAGCGCTTGCGAACACCGGCCCACTCGCCGAGTGCCAAGCCGACTATACCTCCGCAGAGTACGTAGATGCTCATGTGCAGCATCCAGTTCACGTAGGAGAGATGCTGCGGGATGTTGGCGGCTCCCCATGCATAGAAGAAGAATTGGAGATACCACATGATTCCAGCGGTGGAGGCGAGTGCTGCATTTTTCGCGAGGGTATTTTTGTCCTGATTCAGATCGTTGCGAAGAGAGAGTTTTGGCAGCACGGCGAGGCGTATGAAGCAATAGGCGAAGTTGATGATTGCTCCGCCACCCATGATGATGACGTAACTGGGAAGGGCAGCATAGAGCGGATTGACGCCAAGTGATTTCGCGGCGGCTTCCATCGGTTGTGCCGCGTCTATGGCAAAGGACATGCCGGAGGAGAAGATTCCGCAAAGCACTGCGAGCAGCAGGCCCAAGCCGACGTTAAATTCTTCGAGGTGTCCCTTGAGCTGCATTTCCTTCTGGTGTCCGGCCCAGGAGACGATGGCGACGCCGACCAGAGCGACGAATACACCTGACATCGTGATGAGGCCACCGCGAGTGGTGAAAAGCATGGCAGCCTGTCCATGCATCAATGGCGGAACCAAGGTACCGACGATCAAGGTGACTCCGATAGCGACGCCGATCCCAAGAGACATGCCGAGATAGCGCATGGTGAGGCCATAACTGACGTTGCCTACGCCCCACATGGCGCCGAACGCTGCCACGCGCAAAAGGAGAGATGTCCCCATGGACGCGTAGAAGTTGTGGAAATTGGGGAGGAGGACCAAGCTCACCCCGATCGGAAGGAGGACCCATGAGAAGAGTCCGGCGAGGGCCCAGGTGGTTTCCCACGACCATCTCTTCACGCGTTCGATAGGCGCATAAAAGGATGCGGCCATGCTTGCACCAACGATGTGCCAACCGATTCCAGCAACGACTGAAGTCATGAAGCCTGTCCTTCCATGTGCGTGGGAGAATATCCCAGATGAAAATGTTTCCTGCCGGAAAGTAACGAACCCTAGATTGGACTGTCAAATGGAATCTCACCAAGGCTCAACGGCGATGCTGAGGGTTTATTAGCTGATGAACTAGCGGCTAGCCGGCGAATGCGGCTGGCACCAAAGTACCAAAGTCCCGAGTTCCCAAGGTTGCATATGCGCCATCCGTTACCTAGGTGGTAGTGATTTCGATTGAACGCAAAAAATGCGCATGATATCTCCTTCTTAGTACATCCATAAGAGCCGAAGTGCAGGTGTGTTCCCAGTCTCGTTAAGTCGAAGAGGAGAGGGTATGAACCAGAGAAACTACCCCGTTTCTGTCGTGCCTTACCCGATTGACCGGGCGCCTAAAGTGAAGAAGATGATTGACGACGACAGCGCAGAGTGGGACGCGAAGTGGCTGCGTCCGAACGTGACACGAATCCCCGAAAAGCCGGTTGAAGTGTTGCAGAAGAGAGTTCTTGCGCCTGCTGTTGCTCCTTCGCAGGTAGACGAGCCGGAAGAAGATCAGGCGCCGATGTATCTTCGGTTTCTGCGCTGGCTGTTTCCGGAAGTCAATCAGCGGCGGGCGAAGCGGTATCCGACATCGAACCTTGTGGCTTACTACTGGACAGGGGGAGCCCCTTTTTCCTACCAGGTAGGCGACATCAGCGCGACTGGTGTTTTCCTGCTGACCAAAGAGCGGTGGGCGCCGGGAACTTTGATCCAGATGACGCTGCAGCCACAAAGCGGCAAGGTGTCGAATGAGAATTCGATCTGCGTGCTGTCTGAGGTTGTGCGGTGGGGCGAGAATGGCTCGGGATTCAATTTTGTTCTGAAGGACTACGAAAATGTCTTGAACTACGGGCTCCAACCGAGCGAAGCGATCGATCGAAAGACTGTGGAGCGATTTCTGCAGAAGGTTGGAGTTCCGCATTGAGATGCAGGGCAGGTGTTGAAAAACGAAGAGAGCGCCAGCTGCCGGCGCTCTCTTCGTTTATAGAACCTGTCATTATGGCGCGCCCTGAGAGATTCGAACTCCCGACCTTCTGATTCGTAGTTCTACCCGAACGAAGAATCAACAACTTAGCGCGATTTGTGCGAACTTAGATTCGCCTGTATTCATCGCCCCTTGGAAGGCCCTCGGATTCGCGGATGCAAGCACATCTAAGCAGCCACAGGGCACAAAACTGGGCACATCTAAACTGCTCCGGCGTTATCGCCGTGAAAGCGGGTGTGAGGCAATTTCGCTGGATTTGCAGCAATTTGGCGAGGTTTGCATATCTGCCTTTCCTGACAGTAGTTTCGACCCTCTACTCCACTGCTTGTTTCGCATCGGTTTGGAAGAGTTTGCACGATTCTTCGTCACCACAAAGTCACCAAGGATCAATCGTTCCGGCGTTGGCATTCAGTTCCACGCTTCGCGGGACGATCAAAATGGGCTTGGCGGAGATTTAACGAATTCCGAAGCCATCTAGCAGGTCTTCATCGCTCCGCGCAATCAGATCGCAGTGCTGTTTTCTCATTGGAGGAATCTTGCCGCACAATGTGCGTACGTCGAGCACATGTCCGAATGCCTCGCTTGCAGTAAACGGTTGATCACTCCGGATGCAATAGACACCATCCGCGAGAGATTGAGATCCATAGTTCATTAGTGCTGCAACTCAGCTAGCCAGCAAAACAGACGGGTGGCATTCAGGCAACTTTCACCACCAGGACTTTTCCCTTTGCTGAAGCAGGTCCTTTGATTCGCACTCGAATACTAGGGGAAACCCTAGGACGAGTTGTTGCATCGTAGGCGACATGCAACCCTCCCTTCACGTCCGGAATTTGCTTGAGACCGCCGTGCTGCACCTCCAGCATTCACCAGACCTCAGCGAGGAAGAGGTTCAGTGGATTCAGCAGTTCGCTATGCATTTGATCGCAGAATTTAGCGTGTCGAAGGAACCAGGCTTGCTTAAGGAACCTGAAGCAGTCTCAACTTCGCTGCCAGCTTTGAAGGGTGATTGAGCGGAATATGTCAAGCAAGGACAGCAGGGCGAGTTGTCTCGTTTCACGCGTCCGAAGCTACGCCATTTCGCTTCCTGATAGTGAGCGACCCGCGACTGTTGCACTATTGCTTAAATGCAGCAACGTCGGCCCGATGCTGCCCCGATCTGATCAGAGACTCGCAAGGAACCTCATAAGGTCTGCATCATCGCGCCAATGCTTCCTCCCCTTGAAGGGGCTGAGTTTATCGAGACCACGTTTGAACCGCTCGGGAGTCAAAAACAAAAACCGCTGGGTGGAGACAACGCCTGCCAGCCCCATGTATGCCGACAGCGCTGGAAGCATCCGATTTAGATCGGCGCCTTCCTTGATCCAAGATGCAATTCTGTGCACCGCGAATGTTTGGCGTAGATCGCGTAGAGTCGGGGGGCATTTGCCTCCGTCGTTGCGGATTATGCCCGCTCGCACGCGAAGCCGCGCAAATGCGCATGTCATCCAATGTGCCCGAAGCGGTTGCCCTCGCTTCGAAACAAACACACTCTGAGTCGAGTGTCCCTTGGATTCTTCAGAGCGCAAATAGCTTCGCAGCAACTCATGGATGTCTTTACAGACGGGCACCGTGCGTCGCTGAATCATCCGATCTCCGCGAAAAGTCACCAAATTGCGTTTTAGGTCCAAATCCTCCCTTTTGAGCGAAATCGCCTCACTCGTGCTTGCTCCCGTCCCATACAGCATAAGAAGAACTGCTCGAAGCGTCCGAGCGCTCACGGCGCAGAGCTGATTCGTTTGGTTTTGATCGGTGCATTGCATCAATTTGCGAATTTCAGTCGGGCTGTAGATGAATGGGATCGGCGGAGGATCATCCTCTCTTCCTCGCACGGGCGGCATCGCAAGGGCATACATGTATTCTCGATCTGTCAAAAATTGAAAGAGGCTCGTTAAGCTACGATGTTTCGCCATCAATCTCGCGTGCGATGTATCCCGGAGGCCCAAGAATTCGAGAACATGCTTCTGGGTAATCTCTTGGATCGGTAAATTGTTCACGTGCCTTCGGAACGCGGAGAAAATAGCCTCCTCAGATTGACAGCTAAGGCCCATCGCCCTTCTACGCCCCAGGTAGCGCTCAACGCCTTCAGAGATTTTCACAGAACTTCCGTCAGGCTGAATGACGCTACACGGCGAAGAAGCCTCGGATTGTATTTCGCGTATAGGGATACTGCGCTCAATCCTCGATGGCCCAGGAAGTCCGCAATCTCGTATAAAGACAGGCCCCTATTCAGGAGTTCTGTGGCGCAAGCGTGACGAAGCGCGTGAGGTCCGAAGTTCTCCGATTGGACTCTGAGCAATTTCATCCGCTTGCTTACGATGTGACGAACACAATCTGGTCCAATTGGTCGAAACGGCGCAACCAATGTAGTAAAGAGCTGGCGGCATCTCGACTTCGGTCGTGCCAATTTAAGATACTTCAGGATGGCTTCTCCAACTTCATATTGAAGAGGAAAATGCTGCACTCTTCCACGTTTCAATCGCCGAACCGTCATAATCTCGTTACGCCAATCGAAATCGTCGAGGCGCAGCTGTACAATCTCGCCGCGTCTTAATCCGTAAATTGAACAGAGGCTGATAACCGCATGGGCCCGCAACTCCGGCGGATTTGAGGCGGCTAGTTTGAGCATTCGCCTGACATCTTTCCACGCTGGACCGTGTGGGCCCGCCTGGCGGTGGTTTACGCGAGGCATCATTATGCCGCGTGCGATAGCACTCCTGCACCAACCCCTTAGACCACAGAATCTGAAGAAATCCTTGATTGCCACAGAAACGGCTAAAAGGCTTCTTGGCCGAAAACCTCGGGCCCGCAATCTGTCTAAATAGTCATCAAGGTCGTTCAAACATACCTCCGCCAAGCTCTCGCGTCGGTCTCCCAACCATATCTGGAGTTTCGAAAGATGGTGATGGCGATGATAGATCGTGGACGCGGCCAGTGATCTGACGCTTTGGAGATCCTCTAAATATGCTCTTACGAATTCGTCGAACGGCAGCGTCCGAGCCTCGGGCCGAGAGAGCAATCCGCTGAAAGCGAGCCACCCCGTGACGATCCGAGTGAAATTGTAGGCTGAAGACTTACCGCACTGTTTGTGCTTGTGCATTTCCATATCAATTGCCCATTCGGAGCCCGCTCTTTGGACCTCGCAGCTTTTAATTATTCTCGCCTCTCTCAAATTCAAGAGCTCGATTGCGTTTAGTTGCATGGACGCTACAAATTGGATTACCCGACGTGGACGTTCCTGGCTGAGAAGATGCGCGACATACTCTGCCCGCTCCTGAAGAAGACAAGCGCTAAGATATTTAGTTCGGGCATTGGGCTGCGGAAAAAGGCTCTCGAAAACGGTTTCATAACGCGAGCTTGGCATGTGGAAGAGACAGTATCACGTTCTAACCGCATTGCAACACGATGCTGCTCTGGTACGACAATTCGTTCAGAGGCTGTGGCGGGCAGCACTGCCTTCTTACGGCATACCATAAACGGAAGCCTTATCGCCGCAGCATGAGCATCGTTCCTGTATTCAGAGGTTCAGGGTGAAGTTCTGCGGTTCGGGCCAGTTCCCTCTCAGAGAAGCCGCCAAGAGCCCTCAAACCGCTCTCCAAGGTCATCCCTGCTGGAATAGATATGACGCGCGCTCTTCTTTCGCCTTTCGCGTCGTCTTTCCACTCTGTTGCATGCGGGATCGACCGTTCACGGTTCGAACACCCAAGAATGATTTCGGTGCGCCTCTTACTGGCAGCCTTGGCCAGTATGATGGCTCGAGCTGCGGCGCGAGACCGACTCGAGGAGAGCGGAAAATCACCGGGTTTCAAGGAAGCACCTGCAAAGGGCAAACGTGCCAACCGAAGGAACAGGACAAGCACATTCCGCGTTATCCGCCAGGGGTGAGCTGCCAGAGGACACCAGACGGACAAGGATGCCAATGCCCTGGACTGCTTTTCGGGCCGTTAACGCTTGGCGCGCTGCGGCCCTCGATTGTTCCGAGCCCAGTGGATAATCACCGGGTTTCATTTTGTCTCATTCTTGCCTTAGCCCTATTGATCCGGGCAGCCAGTTGCCCTCTGACAGAGTTCGCTTTCCCGAGCGGAATCGAGATGGGCTCCCAATCGTCCCGCACTCTCCTCGTTCCGCTCGCTCGTGGGCTGCCTTTATGCTGTCCGCAAGCCCGCTGCAATCGAGTTCCTTATCCCAATGAGAATCCGCTGCGCTCTCTTGCCGGGAGCAAAGCAGAGCACGCACAGCGGCCCTGGAGTGCTCAGAACCAAGCCGAAGATGCCCGACACCTACACTCGAGGCTGTGGCGGGCAGCACGGGCCTTCTGGCGCGTTTTGTGCGGGTTTGCTGCATCGGACTGTGAACCCTTGTTGCGAATAGGATACCGCTGAAAGGGCGGAATGAGACGCTTTCCCCTCTACCAATAATCCACTCTATCGGTCATTTCAGGGCCTCGCCAAGACGTGTTCGGGGCATCAAGGTACATTGAGCCATAAGTCTCAAAGTGTTCGATATTAAGTCCCAAGTACTCCGTCAAGACTGGCTTGAAGGTCTCAACCGCACTCATTGCGCTTTCGGAAATAGATCTAACAGCAGTAACATGCTTGGTCTCGATGTTTCTGACCAAATGAGAATGACGATCTCGGGCGCTCGGATGACTCTTCGCTCTCCATGGTACTGACGGCCGAATAACCTCAACAGCATGCTGGTATAGTTCAAGAGCTGCGAGCCAGATCAAAACGCCATTCAGCATTATCGTTCGTCGGTCATCGTCTACTTGTGGACGCATGATCGCACAAAGGTCTGCGTCTAGTTCTTCCTGCTCGGAGAGACTGTAGTGGGGTAACACGGCCTTTGTATCTTCCGAAAGTGCAAGTTGTAGGCGCTGTTCGGAAAGATGTCCGAGTAGATGATGTGCGAATTCATGACCTGCAATAAATTCTAGCTGCGCGGGTATGAGTCGCAGTAATCTGCGCAGAATCGCGGGGGGGATGATTCCGCGTGGATCGGCATCAAAATCCAGAGACTCATACTGAAACATGACCCTGAGTGCAATTAACAGCGCTTGAAAACGGACATACTCCGGGACCCCATCGAATCGAAGCAGCGCCAAGTGGCTAAACTGTAGGAAATATCGTAACGATTGGCTTATGGTTACAATTCTCCCAAATGGGCTGTTGAAGATGATCCCGTTCGCCTCGCTTGTAAAGATATCGCCATACGTCACCTGGTCGAGGGCTCTGCGATCAGCTTTGGGCAGCGTCATCTTGTAATCTCTGTAGTGTTTCAGGCTGAACATGCTGGCAAGAGCGTATTTCTTTCCAAGTTTCCTGCGTTGCCTCATGAAATATCTCAAAACCCGCATGTCATCGCCAATATAGTCGGCACGCAGCTTCAAAATATAATCGATTGACGTTTGCGGGTTTAGGATTCGCTTGATCTCGTTCTGAGTGCAGAACGGGTTATAGAACGCCCACTTTAAAGAATCTCGGAAAGCAGGATCATCAAGGTTCATCCAAACAGTCTATTCCGAGTTGGGTGAGCATTTGGGAGGCCGCCCGGACCGCAGTCACTAGCGCAACTCAGAACCAGCGCCAGAAACAGCGTCGAACCAGCTTGGCAATGTACCATTTGTTGCATATTCCTCGAGTTCCTGTGTACTCATTCTGTCGAACAAGTCATTGAGGCTCACTTGCTCTGTGCGCTCGATCCACTGCCCCGCTGCATTGAGCTTGCTGTATGCCTGAATCGCGGAGACTACCGCACTTGCCGTCACGTCAACTTCGCCCGCGTGTTCGATGATTCGCTCGAGTGCGGCCCGCACATTTCTCTGCCGTTTCGCAAACAAGTCGAGAGCGCGCGCATGCCGATAGATGCTCGAGCGATCACTCAGCCCGAATTCAGTTGCAATCGTCGAAGGCGAACGCCAAGAAATGAACTCCGATTCGATCTCTTCGCGCTGCTGGTGCGCACAAATTGAGCAGTTGCGCTTGTGTCTTCCGATGTTCACCGAATTGTTGTTTACGCTCATTTTTCAATTTGCCGCCGTTTCAGAGGGAACAGTGTTTGTGCTCCTCGTCCTCTATGGTCGCAATTTTCGGTTTTCACTCGTCGCCTTAGCGTGTACAGGATGCAGCCGGAAGGAAGTATCTCGCGTTTGGGAGCATCCCTTAGGCTGTGGCGGGGCATGTCTACAGCGACACAGGCCTCCGCCTCCATTTCCTTGGCGGTCAAAAAGTATGCGTGTGGGTTCATCATCGCTATCGTTCTCTCCAGTGAACTGATCTAGGTAAGAAAGAGAGGCCAGGGCAAATGCCGCATGTGTATCTACACTATTCTCTTCTTTGTCTTTGAGGGACGTTGGATACCGTTGACGACCCTTGACTCCCGTTGATGTCTCTTGGACATGACGATAGTGACGGCATTCAAACAGAAATGTTCTCAAGCAGTCCTCCGCGATGCTCTGCTAGCCTTCTCTGAAAGCTCCTTGTAATGTCTGATCCAGTCAGGCCCTGAACTCTTCAATTCAGCAAACCACGAACCTGTCCGCTTTGTGTGTGGCCGATACGTGAGACGCCCGATTCCGATCATTTGCACTTTTGGCAATGTGTTGATCACGGGACAGAAGTGCTCGCATCCGTTGAGATCTTCCAATCGCTGCACCTGGCCCTCTAGGCACATGGCTCGCCCTGCAGCGTCCGCAGCGGCTGCTATCTCTTGCTCAATCGGTGCTTCCGATATGCCACCCACGCCGAAAGTATGAACCGGCTGTGCTTCCTCCGTGTCGTTTTCAAACAGATGGGGCACGAAAGACAGCAACCGAAGGCTCTGTAAGAGGTGAATCGTCTCCCAACTAGGATGATCTTTGCCTTCCGGCTTCGTTCTAATTGTGTGCGTCGCGAACGGGCCAACGAGCCTTAACCAGGGTTCCTTTCTCTCAAATCCCCAAACTACGTATGCCCCCTGTTCGCCAGCTCTGGCGCTCGTACTTTGTCCA